>JGI24710J26742_10002630_pt1 | contig 15749 bp, 10 predicted proteins | sample BioPla2DNA2_FD_26742 | JGI IMG/M metagenome (IMG submission 26742) | reverse complement strand
AGGGTTAGTTCGCCGCCGAGGTGGGCGCGGAAGTCTTCAAGACCGTCGAAAATGGCGAGCTGGCCGCGCTTGTTTTTGCGCGTGAGGGCGGGGTCCCAGATGGGCAGGCCGCAGGTGCGGAGGGTTTGGATGAGGCGGTGGGCGTCGGCGAGGGGAAGGTGGCCGGTGCGGGCGGCGTAGAGGGCGTCGAGGGAGATGCCGATGGCGACGGCGTGGCCGTGGGAGAGGCGGTGGCGGCTGAGGGTTTCCAGTTTGTGGGCGGACCAGTGGCCGTAGTCGAGGGGGCGGGCGGCGCCGTGTTCGAAGGGGTCGCCGGAGGTGGCGATGTGCTGCATGTGGAGCTGGGCGCAGCGCTTCAGGGTGCGCCGGATGACGGGCAGGTTGCGGCGGCGGATTTGCGGGGCGGCGCGTTCGATGGCGCGGAAGAAGCGGGCGTCTTTGATGGCGGCGACTTTTACGGCTTCGGCGATGCCGTCGAGGAGGAGGGGCTGGGGCAAGTTGTCCAGAAAGGCGGCGTCGTTCAGGACGGCCCAGGGGGGGGCGAAGGCGCCGAGGAGGTTTTTGGCGTTTTTGTAGTTGATGGCGTTTTTGACGCCGACGCCGGAGTCGCATTGGGCGAGGGCGGTGGTCGGGATGCGGATGTGGCGCACGCCGCGATGGAAGAGGGCGGCGGCGAATCCGGCGGCGTCCAGAAATGCGCCGCCGCCGATGGCGATGCAGTAGGAGTGGCGGCAGATGTTGGCGCGGTGGAGCGCGGCGAGGATGCGTTGGATGGGGCGCGTGGTTTGCTTGATGGCTTCGCCGCCGGAGAGGATGAGGGGGGCACGGGCGAGGTGGAGATGTTTGGCGTGGGCGGCGAAGTAGGCGCGGATGTGGCGCGGCAGGTCGGGGAAGGCTTGCTGGACGCCGCGGTCGAGCAGGACGAGGCAACGGGCGGGGCGCGGGGGGGCGTCGCGGGTGAGGGCTTTGCGCAGGGCGAGATTGCGCGGGGAAAACAGGTGGCGGGTGAACACCACCGGGAAGGAGTAATGGACGGTGATTTGCTGGAGGTGGGCGGTCACGACTTTTCTCGGGCGTTCGTTATATTATACCAACGCCGCGCGGGGGTGGAAAGTTCAACTGAAGCGCCGCGGGCATCCGGCTTTGGGGTCAGCCTTTCCAGGAGTCTTTGAGGGTGACGGTGCGGTTGAATACGGGCGCGTTGGGACGGCTGTCGGGCTCCGCGTAGAAGTAGCCGATGCGCTCGAATTGGAAGCGGTCGCCGGGTTGGGCGGCGAGCAGGCTGGGTTCGGCGAGGGCTTGAACGGTTTGGAGGGAGTCTGGGTTGAGGTGGGTCATGAAGTCCACGTTTTTGTCCGCGTCGGGTTCGGGGACGGTGAAGAGGCGGTCGTAGAGGCGCACTTCGACGGGGCGGGCGGCTTGGGCGGGTACCCAATGGATGGTGGCTTTGACTTTGACGGGCTGATTCATGGGGGTGAAACGGCCGCGGATGAGCGTGATGTTGCCGGCGGCGTCTTTTTCAAAGCCGGTGCAGGTGACAAAGCCGGCGTTGCGCAGGCGAACGGATTTGCCCGGGGCCAGACGGAAGTATTTGGGCGGCGGGACTTCGGCGAAGTCTTCGCGCTCGATGAACAGCTCGGGCTCGAACGGAATTTCGCGGGCGCCGGCGGCGGGGTCTTCCGGATTGTTGGCGGCCTGGATGGTGGCGGGCAGTTCGTCTGGATTGTCGAAGACGAGACGGACGGGGTCGAGGACGGCCATGGCGCGGGGGACGGTTTTGTTCAGGTCGTCGCGGATGCAGTGTTCGAGGAGGGCGACGTCGGTGAGCGAGTCGTATTTGGTGACGCCGATGCGTTCGCAGAATTCGCGGATGGCGGCGGGTGGCACGCCCCGGCGGCGCAGGCCGCAGAGGGTAGGCAGGCGCGGATCGTCCCAGCCGTTGACGTGTTTTTGGCGCACGAGTTCGAGCAGCTTGCGCTTGCTCATGACGGTGTAGGTCAGTTCCAGGCGCGCAAATTCGATTTGCTGGGAGGGGAACAAGTTGCAGTTTTGAATGACCCAGTCGTAGAGCGGGCGGTGGACTTCAAATTCCAGCGTGCACATGGAGTGGGTGATTTTTTCGATGGCGTCCTCAATCGGGTGGGCGTAGTCGTACATGGGATAGATGCACCACTGGTCGCCGGCGTGAGGGTGGGGCACGTGAAGGATGCGGTAAATGACCGGGTCGCGCATGTGGAGGTTNGGCGAGGTCATGTCAATTTTGGCGCGCAGGACTTTGCTGCCGTCGGGGAACTCGCCGGCGCGCATCCGCTGNAAGAGGTCGAGATTTTCTTCCGGGGAGCGCTGGCGGAAGGGGGATTCGCGGCCCGGTTCGGTTGGAATGCCGCGGTAGTCTTTCCATTCTTCGGANGTCAGCTCGCAGACATAGGCTTTGCCGTCGCGGATGAGGCCGCAGGCCAGCTCNTACATTTGCTCGAAGTAGTCGGAGGCGTGGTAATAGTGCGGNCCCCAGTCAAAGCCGAGCCAGCGGACGTCTTCCTTGATGGCGTCGGTGTATTCGACNTCTTCCTTGACGGGGTTGGTGTCGTCCATGCGCAGATGGCAGCGGCCGTTATTTTCCAGCGCCATGCCGAAATCGAGACAAATGGCTTTGGCGTGGCCGATGTGGAGATAGCCGTTGGGTTCCGGCGGGAAGCGGGTGACGACCTGGCCGCCGTATTTGCCGCTGCGGTTGTCGGCCGCGATAATCTCGCGGATGAAGTGCATGTTTTTGGCCGGGGGAGCGGGAGTGGGGGTGGGTTCCGTTGTCATTTTTTGCCTTTGGAAGGTGTCAGTTTTGCGCGGCGTTCGTAAAATTCCTGAGCCTGCTTGCGAATGGTTGCGAGACGCGGATGGTGGGCTTCTTTGATGGAGGCTCCGAACGCCGCCAGCAAATCGCTGGTGGTTCCGGTGATGCCCGTGGGGACTTCGATGGCGATAACGATGTGATGGTCGCCGGTGCCACGGCTGCGCAGGTCCGGCAGGCCCAGACCGCGCAGTGTGAACACCCGGCCCGCCTGAGTGCCGGCGGGTATTTTGAGGGGGACGTCGCCGCGCAGGGTCGGCACTTGAATTTCGCCGCCGAGCGCGGCGATATGAAAGGGAATGGGCACCTCGCACTGGGTGTCGGCTCCGTTGCGCATGAACAGGGGGTGGGGGCGCACGTGGAGAATGACGAAAAGGTCGCCGGGAGGGCCGCCGCGCGCGCCGCCTTCGCCTTTGCCCGCCAGACGCAGGCGGGAACCCGTGTCCACGCCCGCCGGAATGGTCAGCTCGATTTTACGCGAGGCGGTGATGCGGCCTTCGCCTTTGCAGGCGCGGCAGGGATTGCGGATGATTTCGCCGGTGCCGCCGCATCGCGGGCAGGGCTGGCGCATTTGGAAAAAACCGTTGGAGCTGACCACCATGCCCTGGCCGCCGCAGGTGCCGCAGGTTTCGCGCGAGCTGTTGCCATCCGCGCCGGTGCCCTTGCACGCGGAGCAATCTTCAACAATATCCAGCGTCAACTCGCGTTTGACGCCAACGGCGGCTTCTTCAAAATCAATTTCCAAATCGTAGCGAAGGTCCGCCCCGCGCGTTCGACTGGAACGGCTGCGGCCGCCGCCCATCCCGCCAAACAGGCTGTCGAAAATGCCGCCGCCAAAACCGCCCCCGCCGCCGAAGGCGGACGCGAAGGCGCGCAGGGCTTCTTCCAGGTCAATGTGGCTCGCGCCAAAACCGCCGCGCCCGTTGCCACGGGCGAAAGCCGCCCACCCAAACTGGTCGTAGCGGGCGCGGGCCTGGGCATCGGACAAAATTTCGTATGCCTCGGTGGCTTCTTTGAATTTTTCCTCGGCCTCTTTATTTCCCGGATTGCGGTCCGGGTGGTGTTTCATCGCCAGCTTGCGATAAGCCTTTTTAATCTGGTCTTCGGTGGCGTCGCGGGGGACACCGAGAACCTCGTAACAATCGCGCTTTTCACTCATCGCAGCAGGGACCGCCTTTATTGCGCGGCGGGGCCGGAAGAAACAACCACTTGTGCGGCGCGGAGGAGCTTGTCGCCCAGTTTATACCCCCGCCGGATTTGCGCCACGACGTGGCCTTCCGGAATCGTATCCGACGGCAGGGTTGTCGTGGCTTCATGGAGGTGCGGGTCAAACACAGCGCCCTCCGCCGAAATGATTTCCACCCCGGTTTTTTCCAAGGCGGCGCGCAATTGCTGGTACACGAGGCGGAAGCCATCCAGCATGGCTTGGGGCGCGTCATTTTTGACGCCGTCTTCCAGGCCCAGCTCGAAATGGTCCATGACCGGCAACAGCTCGAGAATCAAGCGCTCGTTGGCAAACGCAATCCAATCTTTTTTCTCGCGATCCATGCGTTTGCGGAAATTTTCAAAATCGGCCTGAAGGCGCAGCAGACGGGCCTGAAGCGGCTCTTCNTCNTGGGCGGCAGCGGGCTTTTCGGGTTCGGTTTCGATGGGNATTTCCACGGGTTGGGATTCAAATTCGTGTTGAGCGTTTTCCTCGCCGTTCAGGGGGNCTGGCGATGGCATATCCTGAGGCGGCACCATCGGTTCAACCGCCGAGGGGTCCGTTTTTCCGGCGGCACGCGCCCCGGAACGTTTAGATTGACGTTGTTTGAAGGACATAATCGAGGTGGGTACGATACGCGCGCAGGCCTGTTTCGTCAATCCCTGCGCCCGGATTCTGCGGAGGACGAATTACACGAATTACAATATTTTGAATTTGGGCAGGTCTTGGAGATCAATCATGCCGGCGAGGGTTCCGTCGGGATTCAAGACGACTAAATCATCGAAGCGGTGCTTTTGGAAAATGGCGAGGGCGTCGGCCGCCAACTGTCCGGTGCGAATAGAGATGGGATTGGCGGTCATGAGGTCGGCGACGGGGCGGGTTTGTACGTCGGTGGCGCCGCCGGCCAGATAGCGGCGCAGGTCGCCATCGGTCAGCAGGCCGGCGACTTGCTTGTCATCGTTGACAATGGCGACGGCGCCCGCTTGCGCCTTGGTCATGGCGATGACGGCGTCGCGGATGGTGGCGGCGCTGGAAATGGCGGCGAGGCGGTCGCCCGTGCGCATGATGTCCTCCACTTTCAGCAACAGGGCGCGCCCGATGGCCCCGCCGGGGTGGAAGCGGGCGTATTCCTCGCGCGTGATTCCGCGGGCGGCGAGGAGGGCAATCACCAGGGCATCGCCAATGGCGAGGGCGACGGTCGTGGAAGCGGTCGGCACCATGTTGAAGGGGCANGCTTCGCGGGTGACGGCGGCATCCAGCACCAAATCCGAATGTTTGGCGAGCGTGGAGTCGGTCGTGCCGGTCAGGGCGATGACCCGCGCCCCGGCGCGCTTCAGCATGGGCAACAAGTTGACCAATTCGTCCGATTCGCCGGAGTAGGAAAGCGCGAGGACGACATCGCCGGACTGCACGAGGCCCAAATCTCCGTGCATGGCTTCGGACGGATGCAGCACGTTTGCCGGCGCGCCGGTGCTGGTGAAGGTGGCCGCAATTTTTTGGCCGATATGAAATGATTTGCCGACGCCGGTCACAATAATTTTGCTGCCTTCGGCCAGGGTGGTTTGCAGCAAGTCCACCGCTTGGTTGAAGTGGTCGTCCAGTCGGTTGCGCGTCTGTTGGAGCGCCTCGATTTCCGCGTCAAAAACAGCCTGCGCTTTGGCCCAATGGGGGGATTCCGTAGTCATGTTGAGCAACCTAGCCCAAACCGTCCTTAAACGCAAGACGCGGCACCGAGGGCGCATGTTTTCCGTGGAATTGCGCAAATGGGGGGCAGGGGCTACACTTGGAGGCTGAATTGGTGGAAGAATTGTGACGGAACACGCGGCAACATCTGGGATGCGCGGCTTGCCTCGCCCGAGCGCGGCGGATGAGGAGTATTTGCGGCGGTCGTTGGCGGCGGGTGGGCAGGGGTATGTGGCGGAAATGGAGGATGCGGCGCGAGCCTGGCTGGCGCTGATGGCGGCGGAAGTCGCGCCCGGGCCGTTGATTGCCGTGGTGGAAAGCGCGCTGGCGCTGGATTTGCTGGCTCAGGACATCGGCACGTTGAGCGGCAGGGAACATGTGTTGCGACTGCCCGCGCTGAATGTGGAAACGTCGCGGCTGGTCAGCGGGCAGCCGTCGCCGGATATCAGCGGTGAACGGCTTCAGGCGCTGCAACATTGTCTGACGTGGAAGGGACAGGGGATTCTGGTCACTTGCGTGCAAGCCTTGCTGGAAAAGGTTCCCGCGCCCAGCCGGATGCAGCGTTTGGCGCAACGGGTTGCGGTTGGGCAGGAATATGACCTCGACAACCTCTGCGAGCAACTGGTCGCCGCCGGTTACGAATTTGATGTGGAAGTTCTGGCGAAGGGGCAGGCGTCGCGTCGCGGCGGTTTGCTGGATGTTTGGCCGCTGACGGAGGACGGGCCGGCGCGACTCGAATTTTTCGGCGATACTCTCGAAAGTATTCGGCGCTTTGACCCGGCTACGCAACGATCGCTGGAAAAATTGGCTGAATTGAATATCCCGCCCGCGACGGAAACCGCCGAAGACGTCGAGCAGACCGATCCGGTGAGTTATTTTCCAGGCAATTCCTCTTTTCTTTGGTTTTCGCCGGATGGTCTGTTGCACCATTTCGCGATGACGACGGAGCTGCTCGGGCGCGATGACAAGCGTGTGAATGTGTCGCGCGAATTTGAAAACTGGCGCTTGGGTTTTCAGCGGCGCTTTGCCGGCGGCGGGCAACTGGATGTCGGCGGCAGGGATGCGGCGCGCGATGTGGGCGTTAAGCCCATCGAGGGGTTGGCGGCTCTGACGGCCCAAACGCTTCCGCCGGACGTTCTCGAAAGCGAACGCCAAAAATGGCTGGCCAGCTTGCAGGCGCGCGCCGCCGCGGGGGAGCGCATCGCCATGTATTTCAGCACGGATGCCGCGCGGCAGCGATTTGTGAAGAGTCATGGGCGGCTACCGGGATTTGATTTGATTGTCGGCGCGTTGAGCGGCGGGTTTGAGTTGCCGGCGGCCCGCTGGATGGCCGTGGCCGAAGCCGATTTCTACGGCGCGCGCAAGGCGCTGCCCGCCCGCCGAAAATCGCGCGCGGGCGCGGCGATGCGCGATGCCACCGGCGAGCGGCTCATGGATTGGTCCGATTTGCGCNCCGGTGAACTGGTTGTGCACGTGGATCACGGCATCGGCAAGTACATGGGCCTGTACGAAATCATGTTTGACGGCCAGTTGCAGGAGGTTCTGACGGTTGAATATGCCGATCAAGCCCGCTTGTATGTTCCGACCAGCCAGACGCATTTGCTCAGCCGCTATATCGGCATCGGGCGCACGCAGCCGCCGCTTCATTCTCTGGGCGGCAAAAAATGGATGAAGGAAAAAGTGGCCGCCGAGCGCGCGGCCAGCGATTTGGCGGCGCAGATGCTCGAAACGCAGGCGCGCCGCGCGGCGCTGGATGGACACGCTTTCGCCGGTGATAGCGAGTGGCAGTTGGATTTTGAGCAGTCGTTCCCGTTCACGGAAACGGAAGACCAGATACGCGCCTGGATGGACGTGAAGCGGGATATGGAAGCGCGCAAGCCGATGGATAGGCTGATTTGCGGCGATGTGGGCTATGGCAAAACCGAAGTGGCCTTGCGCGCCGCCTTCAAGGCGGTGTCCGATGGCAAACAGGTGGCGGTGCTGGTGCCAACGACGGTTCTGGCACAGCAACACTATGAAACATTTTCCGAGCGCATGGGGCGCTTTCCGGTGGCGGTGGAAATGCTCAGCCGTTTTCGCACCCGCGCCGAGCAAGCCGCTGTGCTCGCGCGCACGGCGGAAAAGAAAGTGGACGTGCTCATCGGCACGCACCGCCTGTTGCAACGCGATGTGAAATTTGCGGACCTCGGTCTTGTCATCATTGATGAAGAACAGCGGTTCGGCGTGAAGGCCAAGGAGCATCTCAAGCAGATGCGCGAGCTGGTGGATGTGCTGACGCTGTCCGCCACGCCGATTCCGCGCACGCTCTATTTGAGCCTGACGGGTGTGCGCGACATGAGCGTGATTCAGACGCCGCCCCGCGAACGGCTCGCCATTGAAACCTATATTGCCCAGGACTCGGATGAACTTATTCGCGAAGCCATTTTGCGAGAGGTGAATCGCGGCGGCCAGGTGTTTGTGTTGCACAATCGCATTCAGACCATTCAATGGATGCGCATGCGCCTTGAGCGCCTGTTGCCGAATCTACGCGTCGGAGTGGGGCATGGGCGAATGCGTGAGCAGGCGCTGGCGGATGTCATGCGCCGGTTTGTGCGTCGCGAATATGACGTGCTGTTGTGCACCACGATTATTGAGAGCGGCGTGGACATTCCCAATGTCAACACCATCATTATTGACCGCGCGGACCGTTTCGGGATGGCCGACCTTTACCAGTTGCGCGGGCGAGTGGGGCGGAGCAAGAATCAGGCCTATGCCTATTTGCTGTTGCCCCGGCATGGCGCGCTGTTCAATGCGGCGCGGCGGCGCATCAGCGCGATTAAGCGCTATACGAGCCTGGGCGCGGGATTCAAGCTGGCCCTGCGCGACCTTGAAATTCGCGGCGCGGGCAATGTGCTGGGCGCCGCGCAAAGCGGGCATATTGCGGCGGTGGGTTTTGATTTGTATTGCCAACTGCTCAACCGAACCGTCGCGCGCCTGAAGGGCGAGCCGGAGCGGCCGATTATCGAAGTGCAAATGCAACTGGATTTTCTCCGTTTGACGCCTGACCCGGACTTGGCGGTTCAGGCGGCTGTGATTCCGCGCAATTATGTTGAAGATGAAAGTCAGCGGATTGGGATGTATCGAAAAATCGCGGGCATTTCTTTCATGCGGGAAGCCGAAGCCTTGGAGCAGGAATTTCGGGACCGCTTCGGGCCTGTGCCGACGCCCGTCAAGCGGTTACTGACGCTGGCCCGCTTGCGTGTATTGGCCGCGGGCATCGGGCTGAAAAGTGTTGCCACCGACGGGAACCGTTTGCTTCTAGGCAAGGGGCGCGATGAATATCTGCAAGTCAACGGGCGGCATATTCGCTTGCACCAGCATGGCGCGGATGAACGGCTGGCGGAAATTGAAAAACGGCTGCGGCAATTGGGCAAACAAAGGTAGGATGGGCGGATGAAGTTGGCGGAATTGGAACGATTGGCTCACCGGGAGGTGGAACGTCTGCAGGCACGTTTGCCGGCGGAAATTGCGGCGCGCGCGCGGGAGGTTCCGGTAGTTGTTTTGCCGCGTCCGACGCGCGCGATGGTTCAGGAGGCCGGCGAGGAGGAGTCGGACTGGCTGGGTCTGTTTGTCGGCCCGACTCTGATGGATGAGCTGGAGGGCGCGGACCCGTTGCCGCCTCAAATTCTGCTGTTTGTGGAAAATATCTGGGATTTTGCTGAAGGCGATGAAGATGTCTTCTGCGAAGAGGTTCGTGTGACTTATTATCATGAGCTGGGGCATTACCTCGGCCTGGAAGAAGATGAACTGGAATCTCGCGGGCTTGAATAACGGGCCGGGAATCAAGCAGAACAGGGGGGAAATACCTCTTTTTTTGCAGGGGAACCTTCGCCTCTCACCCTCCCGTTCCGACCTGGGTTGGGGACATGGGAGATAAGAACACTTAAGAGCGAAGCATGACAGCAACGTTGTCCTGCACCGATATCAGGAGGGAAAATCTCTGCATCCCATCGAACATCTTGCTTATTAGGCACTAGTTTGCCGCTTTCTTTCCGTACACGCACTGCGCACAGATATCTTTCCGCCCGCTGGTGTATCCAATACCGGCGTTCCGTTAGTGGCAACAACGACCACGTTAAACCAAAATCGCAGGGTACTCTCATCGTCAAATATCCTTAGCAGTCGCACATCTTCACCCGACACGTTCTTGAACGTGACTCGCATGTATCCCAACTGGTTTTTCGCAGTTCCTTCGCCTTCTTTTGAGACTGCAAACTGTAAGGGGTGCGCAGTGATTTCTTCCTGAGCAAAGCCGACAGTTGCTAGACATAAGGCGAGCAAAACTGAACATCGAATCTTCATTTCTTCCTTCTCCCTTATTTGAGACGTTTTCGGAGCCTTTTTTACGCGGTTCATTTATTGCTTACGGACCGTAAGGAAGCCATGGTTGATAGCAATGATCTGTTCCAGGGCCAGCATTGGTTCCTGCGGGCAACCCGCTCCATGGGGGGGGCTGGACAGCACCATAGGTGCGAATGGCTNCTATGAGTGGGTTTAGCACCACACCGCCAGCACGATACGGACGGTCACCCGGATTATCCCCGAGCGTAAACCAATACTCATGACATTTGGTTTTGTATGCTGCATTCTTCGCATCAGCACCATTTGCGCCGCACCGCTTGGCCTTGATGGCTTGGAGCGTCGAGGTGAGCAACCAGCGGGAGCGAACACCGCCCCGGAGGCCCTGGCGCAAAATGTGCGCAAGCATCTGCCGTGTACAGATTTTGGGTAGCAAGGCCTAAGAAAGCAGAGTCATTGATTGCTCTCGGGGCGATCATGCAGCTTGATAAGCTCACGAGCAACATCGCGTGCCGTGGTCGTCCGATATTCACCTTGTTGTATCAGATCCTCGTGCAACCCATGTCGTCTCACGGTCGAAAGAATATCCTTCATGTCGGCCGCCACATCTTCTGGATACACCCGCATGAGACCCGGAATGTCGTGGCCCCGTGGCCAACGAATACATAAGGCCCCCCCGCATAGTCATACAACTCAAACAGAGTATTGGGTCGTAACAGGGGAGACTTCCTGATCTCATCTGCGGAATAGAGACTAGTTGAAGCCAGCAACTTTCGATTATCATCCAATACTGGCTTCAATATCAATATCCAACGACTCCCCGGCGGCGGGACAAAGACATCCTTGCGATCAAATGATGGAAATGCCTTGAAAAATACTAGATTGTCGGTTTCGCCCTTGATGGGTTGAAGCAAGCGCATAATATACCAGCCCTGCCCTGCGCTTGGGTAATGTTCCTGTTCTCTCAAGCATTTTCCGTCTCTCAGCCGATACCAATTATCATCACGTTTCGATGCCTCTGTGTTTTCGAAGACTCCGACGATCAACTTTTCGTCGGCCAACGCCTTCGCCAAGTTGCGCGCATGCGACTCTGCCATAATCTGCTCTCCGTATGCCGATGTCGAATAAAGATTGTGTGCTAGTATCAGAAAGCCGGCTAAAATATAGTTTGACGATCTCATGATATACTCCTTTCAGATTATGCTTATGGGCAAAGAGGATAAGTACAAGGCATCGCCACCCTGTGGGAAGCGCCAACGGCATTCTTCGCCTCGGTTTCAAGTGCACATCGGATGGTTCCCGGGTAAGGAAATACGGCGCTAATGCTTCTCTGCACTTCAGCCGCAACTTGCAGCTGGAATGCGTCTCGCGCATTCTGTCTGGCGACCTGTTCGGTTGCCCCCGTGAAAGGTTCTTGTGCCATTGTCGCAGCAAGAACGTTTGTAGCCAGCCAGTAATCCTTCAGGATCGAATGAGATGGATTCTGAAGCTGTGAATCCCGATGGTAAATTTCTTCGCCGCTCACCATAGAATAATACTGAGAATTTGCAGGAATATTCCACCATGCGTTGGCTTGGACATCCCTCTGAAATGTTCCCGGACTGATTGTTGCGTGCCAGAGGTTCGACGATAACTGCATTCTGTTGATCACAATATCGCCGGAAAAATATTGTATTGGCTGGGCCGCGCCATCCACGCATACACCNAAACTGAAATCAGCCATAAATGTTACCGGCACAGTCTCGCACTGTGAACTGCCAATGTTGTATGTAGCCTTTATCTCGTAAGCCGCCGTTGCATTGCAGTGGTCGGCTTGTGTTGAGTGCCACCTAACGTTATCGATTCTCCACTCCGTAATATCGGAGCTTCTTTGAGAAATCGTGATGCCCTGGCCAGCTGGGTTGTCAAACTGTGTTCCGCCGCCCGGTTTTGTCGCCGCAAACTGAACAGCACTCAGATGACTCTTTGCACTGCTTGGAGTGACAACAAGATCAACGTCAACCTGTTCGCCATCGCATGCCTGAGATTGTGCCGGAACGATCTCCACTTTAATGGTGCTCACCTGTATGCTGTCGGTGCAGTTGGTCTGCGCGGAATAGGTCCAGTTCAGGGTAGTAGTGCCGGGGGAGATGCCCTCTACATAGAGATTCGTGCCGTTGAACCCATGGAACGGAGTAACGAATTGCGTCAAGGCAGTTCCGCCGGCCCCGCCAATTATTTTTCCGCGGTATGGAATGGCCGAGTGCAGAGCTAAAGCCGAAGGCACGAGCCCCTTTACTTCTGCACTTTGCTAACCCAAGTTCGACAGTTGAGGGGGGCAAAACAGCATATTTTCTAAGAAACTCGGTGTTCAGGTGCCGTTTTTCTCCACTACATTTTGCACGATTTTGGGGCGGTTGGGGAACTTTAGCTGTAGGCGTTCGAGCAGATCGGCGGCCAGTTTTTCAGGCTTGGATACCACTCGCAGCCGGACATCGGCTTTGTCGCGAACCGGCAGGACCACGTCCATGGACCGGATGGTATCGAGTTCTTTCAGGATTTGCCGCCCGCAATGGCCCATTCCCGCGCCTTGCGCCCACATCTCCAGGCTTCTCCACATGGCCAGCGCAATGAAACAGATGAGGATATGGGCCTGCACGCGGTGTTCAAGCTGGTGATAGACCGGACGAAGGCTCAAATCGGATTTACTGGTGCGGAAGGCATCCTCCACCTCAGTCAATTGGATATACCAGCGCCATAGCTTCTGCGGGTCCTGTTCGCGGCAGTTGGTTCGCAGCAAGTAGGCCCCTTGCGCATGTTGTGCCCACTCGAGCCGGCTTGTCTCTTCTTGGATGTGCAATCCGACCGCCCATCCGTCTTCCACTTGAACCCCTATACGAAACNCTTTTTCCGCCGCCGTATGACGGCCCAGCCACTTTCCGATGCGTCGTTCGACGGGAGCCGGCTTGGCTTTGTGCCTGCGCAATCCGGCATCAATTTGAAGCAACTTCTCCCGCACCCGATCCCGCTGGCGCCGGAACATGGCCGCCTCTTTCTCGTGGCGGGCCTGGCTGCGGCACAACACGAATTGTTCTTGGCCACCGGGATGGGCGAGCAGCTTGACTTCCACGTCCGCTTCGACCTGCTGCCAGTCGGCTTCCTCCAGCAGTTCGCGTTCGAATTGACGCAACTGGCTTTTGGGGGTTCCGACGATGTACAAGGCTCCGCGCGCTCTCAGATAATCCAANTTGTCCTCGCTGGTCATCCCCCGGTCCATCGCCCATATCCGTTCGGCGCGGCCGTACTGGGCTTCCATCCGGTCCACGATGTCCTCCACTGTGGTGACGTCAGCCCGGTTGCCCGCAAAGACCTCATAGGCCAGAGGCAGGCCTTCGGGGGTCACCACCAGACCGATGCATACCTGCTTGCAGTCCGAGCGCTGATCTCGACTGTAGCCGCGCCGGGCCTGCGGGTTGCGCTGGCATTGCCCTTCGAAATAGGTGCTGGTCACGTCGTAGAGCAGAAACTCGAAGCGGCTGCCAAACAAACTCTCGTAGCGCTCCCGCAAATGAGTGAACAGCTTCTCCCGCATGGGAAGCANCTGGTCGAGTCCGCGGTATAGCCGATTGTCGTAGACGTCGGCGGGGTCCACGCCCAGCAGATCATCCAACGCAGTATGGGCATACCAGCGTTCCCCCAGCGCCAACTCCGAACCTTGATCGCAGAACCTCCCCACACACAGAATGCAGGCCACCGTCGCCCAATCCACTTTCTCCCGTCCCTGGCCAACCTGTTCGTTAAAGAACTGGTGAAGCCCCAGACGCCGCCAAAGGGCCAAGGCCACGTAAACCTTCCCGAAATCACGAACCCGCTCCNCCCGCACGCCGGACAAATCCACCTGTGCCCACAGGGGCGGAGCCGAGGGCGTTCGGAACAAATCGCCCTGCCCCGTCTCCCGGGGATGCCCATCCAGCAGACGCGTCACTTCCTCCCNGCCCACACGCTCATCTTCGTCCAATCCGGGAAGTTTGCCCAACGTCGCGACAATCCGTTGCCGTGGGCCGCGGGCTGTTCGCACCGTCTCCACCAGAGTCCAGTATTCGTAGGTCTCGCCGTTCTTTCGTCTGCGATTGCGTCGTAAAAACATAACCGCAGTATCCGGTCGCTTGCGCCGTTTGGCAACCGGACGGTCTCCACTACATCGCTTTTGGAAACCAAATAGGCGAAATATCGGGGACTTATGCGCCTCGAACACCCGAAATCCGGCAAATCAAGCCCTCTTCTGTCGAACTTGGGTTAACGCAAAGGGCGCGAACGAAACGCAAACGACGCAAGCGATTTTTTGGGGGAGGGGGGCGCAAGCGGGGGCTGTAGGGGTGAAGCGTAGCCTTAAGCACACCGGCGCAAGGCCGGTGGATGGGGCGAGAAGGGGGTAGAGGTCAGGGAACAGCCACACGGACGGACACGGACGGGCACGGACAGGCACGGACGATGGAAGGTAAAAAGGGTTCAGGGTTCGGGGTTCAGGGAGGGCACCAAAGGGGCGGCAATGGGGCGAGAAGGGGGGGTGAGTTTATTTTTCTTCGCGGTTGGCGCGGAATTCGACGCGCGAGAGGATGCGCAGTTGGTAGAGCGTGAAGCCTACGAGCAGGCAGCCGAGCATCCAGGCTGCCGCGGTGGCGGGGCCGAGGCGGAGGAAAATAAAGGCTTTATAGAAAATGTGCAGGCCGGCGACTTCGGTGCCGGCGCCGCCGGCGGTCATGGCGAGGATGTTGGCTTCGGCTTGCCACGCGGCGATAAAGACGCCGACAAAATTGATGATGAGGAGCGGGCGGAGGGTGGGAATGACGACGAAGAGGATTTTGTCGGTGAATGATGCGCCGTCCATGTCGGCGGCTTCGTATAAATCGTCGGGGATGCCTTTGAGGGCGGCGAGATAGATGAGGCATCCGGGTCCCATGCCGGCCCAGAGCATGGGGAGCACGCAGGAGAATAGCGCGGTGCGGGAGTCGTCGAGCCAGCGCACGGGTTCGGCGAGGGGGGCGCTGAGGAGGGCGGCGAGGGTGGGGGCGCCGGCGGTGAGGAGTCCGCGCCAGATTTCGCGCAAGGGGGCGAGCGGGGCGGTGGCCATCAGCGCGCCGCCCGCGAGGACGAATAGGGCGGGTTTCCACAACTGGTGGCGGAGGAGGCGGCTGACGAGGTGGAGCGTGAGGAGGAGCAGCGCCGCAGCGAGGAGGAGCCAGCCCGCGCCGGGCACGGCCATGACCAGGCGGTTCATCAGGCCGGCTTCGGAGGGTTCGTAAAACGTTTTCCAGAGCAGAATCACCACCAGCCCTGTGATGGCTGCCGGCAGGTAGAAAATCAGGCGGAACAAGATTTTTCCGCGCGGGACTTCTTGGAGGAGGATGGCCAGTCCGACGGGCGGGAGGAAGGTGAGGGCGAGCACCCAAGCGGTGTAGCGGGCGGAGGTGAGCAGGGCGCGCCACCAGTCGGGGTCCCATAGGAGGTTGGCGAAGTTGTCGAGGCCGACCCACTGGGAGCGCCCGAAGATGTGGTAGTCGAAAAAGGCCATGGTTGCGCCGCGAAAGAGGGGGACATAGCCCCAGAGCAGGATTGTGGCGGCGGCGGGGAAGAGCAGCAGGAGCAGCGCGCGGAGGTGGCGCGGGCGGCGGCGGGGGGGGCGCGGGGGGGGGGCGGCGG
>JGI24710J26742_10002629_pt1 | contig 15750 bp, 16 predicted proteins | sample BioPla2DNA2_FD_26742 | JGI IMG/M metagenome (IMG submission 26742) | reverse complement strand
AGACAGAGAGGATTTCCTTATATTTTGGGCATTTTCTGAAAGTTGTTTACAATAATCCCAGCAAAAAAAGGGATTGTGGATAAAAGTACGGAAACTCAAGGTTGTCATGTGTAGAAATTTGTAGTAATATAGTATATGATAAGTTTTTAACATAGCAAGGAAGGGCATAGTAAATAATACTTGACTGATATGTAAACATCATTTTTATTAAGAATAAGGGGGAGAAACGAATGAATATTGTATTGATAGATTATGATAGCTTTTATATAAATGAACTTAAAAAAAGAATTTGTAAGATTTTAAAAGCAAATTGTATAAATTACGATATTCATAGCTTTTACTCTGGGATGGAATTTCTAAATTCTAACAAATGCTATGATTTAATATTTATGAATTTTGAAATGCCTAAGCTTAATGGGATTGATACAATAAAACGTTATCAGGAAAAGCATAGTAAGGGACTTGTCATATTTTTTTCAGAGAATATGGAAGTGATGCAGATGGGGTATATAGTAAAGGCCTTTCGTTTTTTAGAAAGGGGTTGCTATGACGAGAAGTTTCAGGAGGCTGTCAAAAGTGCTGTTTCTAATATAAGTGGTTTGAAGAAGGTGATAATTACTTCGACCGGTGGAGAGGATATCATATTGGAGCATAGAGATATTGTGTATATTGAAGCTGCGGATAGGGGTACTAAGCTGGTAATCTTGGAGGGTGTTGTTTGTTCAAAAAGAAAAATATCTGATTTGGCGCAAGAATTAACAAGATCTTGTTTTTATCAGACCCATAGAGCCTTTATAGTTAATTTAAATTATGTTCTTTATTACGAAAAACGAGATGTGTTCTTAAGAGGTAATAATGTGGTTCCTCTTAGTGTAAAAAGGATAAATGAATTTAGAGAGGTTTATTATAATTGGAAGATTGGAGATTTACCTCTGCAAAGCAACCGGTGTACCAGTTTGCCTTGGAATGGATTTTAATTTAATTGGTATAGAAGAGAGTCTGATTAATGCTCGAGCTGTGGGTTTGGGTTCTGACATAAGAATATTTAGTACAATAGGGGCATTTGAAGCCTTTTTAGTAGGAATAATAAATAGGTTAACCCTTGTTCATTAGCAAGGGTTTTTTAATATTAGCTCTGATTACAGGTAAAGTGTAGTTTATGTGAGTATATTGTAATTTCGAGAATGTTTTTTAATTACAGTCCTGATTACAGGGAAAGTAAATAATGTGTTAATAATGGTTTATTGTATCTGTAAACGTTAATTATTTATATCAGATAAAAATAAGTAGAAAAACACAATGGTATAAATACACAGCTCTTTTCTTCTTTACATAGAACACTAGTTCTGTTATAATGATGGCAAGAGGTGAACATATGTATGGATAAATTGATTTTTCATATTGATGTGAATTCGGCTTTCTTAAGCTGGGAAGCCGTTTATCGACTGCATATCCGAGGCGAAAAGACGGATTTGCGAGAGATTCCCTCAGCGGTAGGAGGGGATGTGAAGAAACGACATGGAATTATTCTTGCCAAATCCACTCCTGCCAAGAGATACGGTGTTAGGACGGGTGATACTATAAGTGATGCTCTTAAGCTTTGTCCCAATCTTGTTATGGTGCCCCCACACTATGACCTTTATGAGACCTGCTCAGAGGCTTTTATAGAGATTCTTAGGGAGTTTTCTCCCTGTGTAGAGCAGTATTCGGTGGATGAAGCATTTTGTGATATGACAGGAACTGTAGGACTTTATGGGTCTGCGGTGGTTGCGGCTACGCTGATGAAGGATAGGATTTATAATGAGCTAGGTTTTACGGTGAATGTGGGAATTTCCACGAATAAGATACTAGCGAAGATGGCCTCTGACTTTAAGAAGCCTAATCTAGTACACACTCTGTTTCCGGAGGAGATAGAGAAAAAGATGTGGGTACTGCCGGTTGAGGAATTATTCTTTGTCGGCTCAGCTACCAAGAGAAAGCTTCATGACTTGGGAATTCATACAATCGGAGACCTGGCATCTACTGATCTGGAGATTCTAAGGGCACATTTTAAAAAGCACGGTGAGCTAATATATTCTTTTGCAAATGGAATCGATATGTCTGTCGTAGCTGAGGAGGCGCCACCCAATAAGGGTTATGGTAATTCTACTACGATAGCATTTGATGTGGACGATGGCAGTACCGCCAAGATGGTGCTGCTTTCTTTAGCTGAAAGGGTCGGTGCTAGGCTACGAGCAGATTCGGTTATGGCTAATGTAGTAGCAGTAAGCATAGTGGATATGTACTTTCGTCATGAATCCCATCAGATGCAGCTTTTTTCGCCTTCTAATATAACTAATGAGATACACAAGATCTCCTGTAAGCTATTTGATGAGATTTGGGATGGAACACCCTTAAGGAATCTAGGAGTTCATACAAGTAAGATTGTTCGAGGGGATGCTGATAAGCAGCTTAATCTATTTGATATGAACCGTCATGAAAAGCTTACCAAGTTAGATTCGGCTGTGGATATGATAAGAGAACGATATGGGGATGATTCTATAATACGGGCGGTTTTTTTGGATGGACCAATCTATCATATGTCTGGAGGAATCTCGCCTGATAAGCGTAAACCAAGTTATAAATAGATTTTAACTATAAATATTCAAATATAAAGATCCTTGGAGAGGGACACTAAACACTACTACTATATAATACGAGGATATTGCTATGATTCATATGCCGGTGGATGTAGTTGCAACCTTTAATGTGCAGGGTAGGATTAAGCCAAATTTCATTCGGCTAGAGGATGAAGATCACGTCCTGCAAACCTATAAAATTGAAAATATTGTTTTTTGCCGGGAGGAAAAATATGCAGGAATACCGGTTATACTGTTTTGCTGTAATATAATGCGGGGTGGTTGTATGCAGATTATACACATTAAGTATCATGTAAAGACACATCAGTGGGTATTAGGGTGACAAGGGGGAAGACAAGGGTGAAGCGTCCCCTTGTCTTCCCCCTTGTCTTCCCACATTGTATCAGTTAAGATATCTTTCTTCCAGGGATTCCAGCAAAGAGATATAGTGGTCTTGAATTCCCTTTTCACGGGCTGTGTTTTCAAAGGCAATGGTATCATGGTCTACTTTCGTTAGGATTTCTGCAGGGAGCTGCCTCCTTGCAAAGGTGTATATAACTAAATCCTCCTTTTCGATGTGTCTTTTCATGTGATGGGTATAGCTAATGGCATTGGCAACCACATCGATACGACTTTCCTCATCACCCTGCTTTACATTATTAAGGGATGAGATGAGCTCCTGTATATATAACCTACCCATATTATGCTCGACTAGCATGCCGTGGTTTACCATCTTATGACCGAGATTGCCCAGATGCTCTACCATTTCATTAAATAATAGCTTTTCTTCCTTGCCATGGTGATGAACATCGGAGTAATTTCGAATAAAATCAATCATTTTGTCGAAATCCTCAAAGATAATAGCTTCACCCTTCATTATTCCAGTACAAGCCTTACGGACTACAGCTAACATTCTAAGTATATATTGGTGTTCTTCCATCATTAAATTAATACTATCCATGGCTCACTCCATTTCTTTATTAAATATAATCATACCATTATTATAATATTTTTTATCAATTAATTCTATCTAAGCAGCTTTTTCTATACTATAGGTAACAGAATCAATATTTTGGTAGGTAAATCCGCATTCCATTACTAATCCCTGGATCCAAGCTTCTCTTAATTTGTAATAAAGAGAAATGTCTGCTCCGACTTCATCCCAATAATCTCCATGGACACAGACATTTCGTTTCCAAACAACGCGGTCATTGTCTTTCTCTAAAAGGCTATTGGCGTGATCACAGGGCATACCGTCAAGAAGGTTATCGGAAATTGCCTGATACATCAAAGGACTAGTGTTACATGTATCTTTGATATTCCGACCAAGCTCCTTGCCATGACTAGTTAGTATATCTTCTATATGGGGTAGTAAGGAGGAGTCTGCATCCAACAAAGCTTTTACGCTGTAGGCATATTTATATTCTACTTGGGATACTTTTTCCTGAAGCCATCCATGGATATTGTTGTGGTTAATCATTTCTTCAAGAGGTTTATTTTCAAAGCCACCATATTTAGAATCACATTTCTCTTTTAAAGACAAGCCGTATCTAGCACCAAGGGTAATGATGTCATCTACGATAGCATGTTGAATTTGTATTTTGTTATATAGCCAGTAATGTATGGGTCCTAAAAATGCGCTCATTTGTTTGTCCTTCCTACTATTATACTTTGTAAATTTGAAAAGGCTATAAGACAGGTGAAACGTCCCCTTGTCTTCCCCTTGTCTTATTAGCGGGTTTTTTATGCCATAAATAGCTTAATGTCATCCTCTACAGTTCCTATACCTGCAATACCAAAGCTTTCTACCAGTACATTTGCAACGTTAGGCGAAAGGAAGGCGGGTAGTGTGGGTCCTAAGTGGATGTTTTTAATTCCAAGGTAAAGGAGTGCAAGTAGGACGATAACAGCCTTCTGCTCATACCATGCAATGTTAAAGGCAAGGGGGAGCTCGTTGATATCAGTAAGCTCAAATGCTTCCTTAAGCTTGAGTGCAATTAAGGCTAGGGAATAAGAATCATTACATTGTCCTGCGTCGAGAACTCTGGGAATGCCATTAATATCTCCTAGATTTAGCTTGTTGTATTTGTATTTTGCACAGCCTGCAGTAAGAATTATTGTATCCTTAGGAAGAGCGTTTGCAAAATCAGTATAGTAATTTCGTGATTTTTGACGACCATCACAGCCGGCCATTACAAAAAACTTGCGAATAGCACCGGATTTTACAGCCTCAACAACCTGATCTGCAAGAGCAAAAACTTGTGCATGGGCAAAGCCACCGATGATTTCACCCTTTTCAATTTCTACAGGAGGCTGGCAGGTCTTTGCAAGCTCTATAATCTGTGAAAAATCCTTAATGCCATTTTCATCTCCTTCAATGTGTGCACATCCAGGTACTCCTGATGCTCCAGTTGTGAATAATCTATCCTTATAGGAGGCTACAGGGGGAACAACACAGTTGGTTGTCATAAGAATCGGTCCGTTAAAGCTTGCAAATTCTTCCTTTTGCTTCCACCATGCATTACCGTAATTTCCTACAAAGTTATCATACTTCTTAAACTCTGGATAGTAGTGAGCAGGAAGCATCTCAGAGTGTGTATAAATGTCAACTCCTGAATCCTTAGATTGCTCTAAAAGCTGCTCAAGATCTTTTAAATCATGTCCTGATACAAGAATACCAGGTCTTGCTCCTACCCCAATATTAACCTTGGTGATTTCAGGATTTCCGTAGGTTCCTGTGTTAGCAGAATCAAGTAGTGCCATACCATCTACACCATATTTACCTGTTTCTAAGGTAAGAGCGATTAGTTCATCTATACTTAGGCCGTCGTTTAATGTAGCATTTAGAGCCTTTTGCATAAATGCACTGATGTCCTCGCTGTCATATTTTAATTCATTAGCATGCTTCATATAAGCTGCCAAGCCCTTTAATCCATAGGTGATTAACTCTCTTAGGCTTCGAATATCTTCATTCTCTGTATTAAGAATACCGACTATAGTAGACTTTGCAGCTAGCTCATCTCTAGTATTTGCATCCCATAGAGCTGCTTCTGGAAGAGAAGCCTTATCTGATAGCTTGTTAAGTAAATTGTTTTTAATTCTTAGGGTTTCGAACACTCTCTGATAAAAAATTTCATCATCAAAATTAGCATTTGTAATAGTTGTAAACAGGTTAATAGTAACGTAGTGATTTATCTCTGCAGGAATTTTTACGCCCTGTGCTCGAAGTGTTGTTGTCACTGCGCTTAAGCCCTTTGTTACATAAATTAGTAAATCCTGCATATTTGACAGCTCAGGTGACTTACCGCATACACCAAACTTTGTGCAGCCAGTACATCCTGCAGTTTCTTGACATTGGTAACAAAACATTACATTCTCCATAATTATACTCTCCTCTAAATTTTATTATAATCATTTTTGTTGACTTCGTTATCATGCCATGAGTATAATACAATCATAAGATAAAAAGTGTAGCTATGGCAACAACTATAATAAATCATAAACCGTTTAAGGATTGTGAGACTAGAAGCATATTTTCTGATTGAGTATACAGATAAAGGAGGATTATAATTTGGAACAATATTATTCAGTATTAAAAAAATGTGCTTTATTTCGAGGGGTAGATGAAACTGTTTACCCTCATCTACTGGACTGCATGAATGCTAATGTCAAGCATTATAATGAAGAGGAGTATCTTTTTCTAGCAGGTGATGAAATTAATCAAGTAGGAATTATACTTTCTGGTAAAACACAAATTCAAAAAGAGAATCTAGCTGGGAATAAACATATTATAGCTATATTAGAGCCTTCACATTTATTTGCAGAGGGTATCGTGTGTACAGCAAGTCGTCTATCACCTGTTACAGTTCAAGCTATGGAGGCTTCAGCGGTTTTGCAGATTCCTTATGAGAGAATTATTAAAGTCTGTGGTAATAGCTGTGTATATCATTTGGGACTAATACAGAATATGATGATGGTGCTAGGAGAAAAGAATGTGAATTTAAATTGGAAGCTGGAGCTTCTTACTTTGAAGGGAATGCGTGAGAAATTAGCAAGTTATCTTATAAATGCGTCTGTAAGTAATGGTAGCAAGATGTTTCAAATTCCCTTAAATAGAACAGAGCTGGCAGATTTTCTTAATGTATCTCGTACATCTATGTGTAGGGAGTTGTCTAGGATGAAAGACGAGGGATTAATTGACTTGTATGGAAGAAGCTTTAAAATTTTGGATCAGAAGCGATTGGCACAGTGTTTGGAGTAGGTGGGAAAGACAAGGGGACGTTTCACCCAACAAGACAAGGGGACGTTTCACCTGTCTTCTGAACTCCAAGAAGACAGGTGAAACGTCCCCTTGTCTTGCGTCCCCTTGTCTTTCCCATCTTGTCAACCCATCTTCTGGATTAATCTAAATACTTGTTCAGCTGTAGCCATAAGGTTGTCCCTGGTGGTTTGCTGGTCCATGGCAGCATCAAGTGTCATTGGAAGACGAAGAATTGAAAAGAAGGCGTCAATTCCTTTCTGATTACACTTATATGCGTCCTCGGTTACACCACCAGCAAATGCTATTACTTTTTTTCCATGTCTTTTAGCAAGCTTGGCTACTCCAATAGGTGCTTTGCCCATGGTTGTCTGATAATCTAATTTACCCTCTCCTGTTATTACAAAATCACAATCTTTAATATCATTCTCAAGACATATTTCCTCTAATATAATATCTATACCAGATTCAAGCTTTGCATTAAGAAAGGCTAAAAAAGCATATCCTAGCCCTCCAGCAGCACCCGTACCTGGTAGGTTAGCAATATCTTTGCTAGAAACTTTTTTTACAAGCTCTGAAAAGCTGCGAAGGCCTGTATCCAGTATTTCTACTATCTGTGCAGAGGCACCCTTTTGTGGGGCAAAGACATAGGCTGCTCCTTTGGGTCCATAAAGGGGGCTATTTACATCGCAGGCAATTCGAAAGCTACACTCTGACAGTTTATTTAGAGCATTATCAGTTACAATACTTGCTATCTGCGACAAATCATTTCCAATAGGCTTAACTGGATTACCATCGATATTATAAAATTCATAGCCTAGAGCCATAAGCATACCAACACCAGCATCATTAGTTGCACTACCGCCAATACCGATGATAAAATTGCGACAGCCTCTTTCTATAGCGTCATTAATCATTTCGCCTACACCGTAGGTGGTGGTATATAGAGGATTTAGCCTCTGCTTTGGCACCAGCTTTATTCCTGCAGCTTGAGCAATTTCTATAATGGCAGTTTTCCCATCCTCTAAGATGCCGTAGGAGCATGTGATTTTATTTCCAAGAGGGCCGGTAGCATCTAGGGTTATTTTGCCCTTGTCCATTCCAAAAAGTAGAGCATCGACAGTTCCTTCCCCTCCATCTGCTAAGGGCTTTATGATGATTTCAGCCTCACAGGCCTTAAGAATCCCTTCTCTTATTGCCATGCCAGCCTCTAAGGAGGATAGACTTCCTTTAAATGAATCAATAGCAATTACAACCTTCATAAGTATCTTCTCCAATTAATATTTTGCTTCTAATATGTGATAGTTTAAGCTTAAAATCATTATAAAACAACAGGTATGCTGCTAATGACTTTGGCTTCATATGGTGTAACAGAGCATCGATATGCAAGTAGGTCTACCCCCGCATTTTTAGCCTCATTTATACTTGCGGCAAAGTCCGGATCAGTTATCTTGTTTGGAGAGAAACCTTTAGCATGCTCTATCTGTACAATGAACAAAAGAACAGCCCGATATCCGTTGTTTGCTGCGTGTATCAATTCATCTATATGCTTTCTTCCCCGCTTGGTTGGTGCATCAGGAAAATACGTCCATCCTTGTCGCTCCAGTGTAACTCCCTTAACCTCTACAAAGCAGTATGATTTATTATTCTCACTTTTATCTGTTTCTAAACATGGGCTATTATTTTGGGAAATAGTATCCTCCTTGATTAGCAAAAGGTCAAATCTACTGTTTTGGTATGCAATCTCTCTTTTTATATGAGAATATCCAGCCAGTTCTACGATAACATCATTGGTTATAGCCTCCTTGGCTAGAGCGTTAGGCAGCTGTGAATCGATGGAGACCCAGCTGTTATTTTTCTTAACCATGCGGAGCTCGTATTGAGTTTTTCGGTTTATGGAGGGATGGTAGGACAGCATAACAGAAGCACCAGGAACTAATAATTCTCTTAATCTACCTGTGTTTGGAACATGGCTAATCACCTCTTCACCATTAATATCTATATGTGCTATAAATCGATTCGGTCTTCTGATGAATGTACCAAAACGAAGGTCGTAGTTAAAAATCATAGTCAATACCCTAGCTCATCATATATTTCTTTAATAGTATCTTCATATTCATTAGATCCGTTTGATGATAATATGGTGTTTTTAATACGTGAAATTATATAATATTCATCATTATCACTAAGAACCAGCTTATGATATTCATAATCAAGAATATGGATGCTAGTCCTACTAATATAATTTGAGTCCTTCTGTATTTTTTCAATTATTTTGACATTGTTGTTATATAATTTTTTGGCATCACTATCGCTAGATAGTACATAAAAATCTAACTGCATACCGTCAGAGGATGCTGTTATTGCAGATTCGATGCCTTCTTCATCTATCGAATTAGTTATATCAGTAATCTGAAAATCTTTATCAGATAATAGGTCATTAAATTCGTTAGAACTAATAGGTTCTTTGGATAACATCTCGCCTAGATAATCACATCCAACAAGCATTGTTAAGGAAAAAGCAAAAATGGCAATATATAATAAAAGTTTCTTCATCATAAAGCCTAGAGCTTAGCTCTGCAAAACTAGTCGCAGGCGTAGAGCTCATGCCTCCTTTCTTTTGTTTTATGCTGCTATTATATGTCTGATAATAGAATAATTCAATAAGTTTTAAATGCTTTTAATATATTTATAATAAAGAACCTTATAATAAAGAGGTTAGATTAAGTTAAATTAGATTAATCAATATATAAGCACTTTGGGAATTTTCTAAAGTTATTTATAACATATCCGTTAAAATGAGTACAAGTGGATAAAAGTGCAGAAACTCAAGAAGCATTTACATTGCATATAATGTAATCATATGTAATAATAAAAAAAGATAACGCTGTGAGGGAGGATAATATGTATTATCAAAATGTTTTGGAGGCAATGGGTGGTACTCCACTGATAAAATTGAATCGGTTAAATAAGCCTGAAAATGCAGATATTCTTGTTAAGTTTGAGGGGCTGAATGTTGGTGGGTCTATAAAATCCAGGACAGCCTACAATATGATTTGTGAGGCGGAAAGACAGGGAATTATTCAGAGTGATAGTATTATTGTCGAGCCCACAAGTGGAAACCAGGGAATTGGCCTGGCTATGGTTGGAGCTGTAAAAGGGTATCAAACAATTATTATTATGCCAGACTCCGTAAGCAAGGAACGAAGAGATCTAGTAATGCATTATGGGGCACAGATAATCTTGGTTAATGATAAAGGGAATATAGGAGACTGCATTGAAGAATGTATAAATCTCGCTTATAAAATGGCTAAGGAAAATCCAAAGGTATATATTCCACAGCAGTTTGAAAACCCTGCTAATACAATGATTCATTATGAACAAACAGGTGTAGAAATTATAGAGCAGGTTGATGGTCCTATTGACGGTTTTTGCTCTGGAGTAGGAACAGGGGGAACTATAAGTGGGATTGGAAGATTGCTAAAGGAGCACAACCCCCACATTACTATATGGGCAGTTGAGCCTGAAAATGCTGCGATATTGGCAGGAGGGACTATAGGAACTCATCTACAGATGGGGATTGGCGATGGCTTGGTGCCTAAGAATCTTGATATAGAGATATATAATGATATCTGTATTATTTCTGATATGGAGGCTATTCAAATATCAAGGGATTTAGCGAGCAAGGAAGGAATAATGTGTGGTATCTCAAGTGGAACCAATGTAGCTGCCGCCTTAAAGCTGGCTAAAAAGCTTGGACCGGGGAAGACAGTAGTTACGATTTTACCTGATACAGCGGAAAGATATTTTTCAACACCTTTATTTCATAATACCTAAGAACCTAAGACAAGGGGACAAGACAAGGGGACGTTTCACCCAAGACAAGGGGGCGTTTCACCCAAGACAAGGGGACGTTTCACCTGTCTTCTGAACCCCAAGAAGACAGGTGAAACGTCCCCTTGTCTTGGGTGAAACGCCCCCTTGTCTTGTCCCCTTGTCCTGCCCTTGTCTTGTCAAACGTACCATCTGTCCCTTTGTATCTTTTATTCTGATAGTTTTTGTACTGAGATACTGAAGGATTCGTCAGGCACATATAAAAGCATAATCCCAATTTCTTTACCATTATCAGCTCCATAGGTCACGCCGCCTTCTGACTTCATTTCATATGAGTTTTCGTTAAAGATATTTTTGATACTATCCTGGTAATCGGTAAAATCTTTCTCAGAGACATTTTCTAAAGTTATAAGTAGCGAATTGTTCATTTCCATCACTGTGACGATGTTGCCGTCTTTGAATTCGGGAATGTATTTGGCTAGGTCAGAAGTTGGCCAATCAGTATTACCAAAAATCATTTCCTGTCCATCTTCGCCCTTGATAGTAATGGTTTCTCCATCAATGTCAACATCGCCACCCCCGGCTTCTTCAATAACCTTTTCTACGATTGTTTCTTCAGTCTCCTCTTTGATTTTATTCTTTGTTCCGCATCCAATAAGTGATGTTGCTATTAGAACCATTAAAATCCATACAATAAATTTTTTCATCTAGACTCTCCTAACATTATTATTTGCTGGTACTTCTGTGCATATAGCTTCTTAAAAAAAGGATATTAAGTTCTTGTTTTTATATTTTTATAGTAGCTTGTTATTACTGTGTTGTATATTCATTAGTTTGTATGAGATTGTTTGTAAAGTACCTCATTAGTTCTAATGAAGTAGGATTGTTTGGCATGAATGAATAAGGGGTAGAAGACAGGTGAAACGTCCCCTTGTCTTGTCCCCTTGTCTTGCTTAACTGTAACACTTTAGTCTAATAATAAATAATATAGTATAAACATATAAATAAACGAGAAAAGTATAGATTTTGAGGGGAGTGGTTTAATGTTAATAAATGTTGATGCGGGTCATGGAAGCAATACATCGGGAAAGAGAACACCGCCAATGCCCATGGATATAGATATAGATGGAGATGGGAATATAGATATAAAAAAGGGAGAGCAATACAGGGAGCACTATGCAAATGTTGGGGTAGCTGTACTTCTTGTGGAGGAATTGAAAAGATGTGGTTTTGATACGATGCAGACGGGATTTGTTAATTCTAATGCCGATAATAATCCGGATCAGCTTTTAAAAGAACGACAAAATGCTATAGCGAGAGCTAAATGTGATTATAGTATATCTATTCATTTTAATGGATTTGGCGATGGGAAATCTTTTAACAATGTCGAAGGAGTGGAAATATATATACACAAGAGTCATCCAGCCAATTCAAAGAAATTTGCAGAGAAAGTCCTTAAACATCTAATAAAAGGTAAAATACAAACAAATCGAGGAGTTAAATTGGGTAATTTCGCAATTGTAAACTGTGATAAATTAAAGGTAAAGGGAGCTATTTTAGTTGAGCTTGCTTTTATGACCAACCTAAGGGAGGCTACTGAAATGATGGTAAATAAAGAATTTTGGAAGGAAAGTGCTAGAGAGATATGTATGGGTGTATGTGAATATACTGGCGTAAAATATGTACCTGAAAGTAATCATCCAACAAAAGCAATCACACCTACTTCATCTAGAGAGGATATTAGATGGGCACAGGAAAGACTGAATGCCTTAGTTGAGAGCTGGTTGCCGAGACTGGTGGTTGATGGCTTCTATGGTCCTAAAACTAGAATAGCAGTGTTGGTATACTGGGAACAGCTAGGATTGGGAAAGCATATGAGAGATGATGGGAAAAGAATAGGCAAAGTAACAATAGAGGCTTTGGCAGCGGGAAGAAAGTAATAATTTCTAAAGGAATGTAGCAAGATGGATTTAGCTGGAATTTTTTGAGAGCGTTTATTTGCTTATAATTCGACAGAATATTAAGCTTGGCGAATGTGGTAAAAGCCTGTGGGGTGGAAATTTTGTTACTTTGCAGGCTTTTTTTGCTTTGTATAAAGTGATATAATAGACATGAAATACAGTAGACGTGTTTGTAATAATATTATACGAGCTTTTTCACATAGCAGGTAATATAAAAAGAAATATGAGGTATAGGCTATAAAGAAGATTAAGGCTCATTGTAAATAGGGGGGGTTAAAGACGATGAAAAAATGGTATAATGAGGAATATGAGTTTGAGATAGAAGTTACTGGATTCCTGCAAGGTGACCATACGGAGAATTACTGCAGGAACGGTGAAGAGGTAGGCGATAAATATACATGTACATATGGCTGCCCAGTTAACCAGGATGGACAGGGGATTTGCTCGAAGATTATGATGATGCTTTATCCACTTATGGAAGCAGTCAGAAGCGGTGGTAATCTTGATAATCTTGGAGGCAAAAGCAAATATCAAAAGGATATAGTTTGTCCAGATGGATGTGTAATGTTTAGGCTCGTAGCAAGACCTCTTGGAAATGAAAATTTTCATAAGGGCGGATTTTGGAAGGGGCAGTAGGTATGGCATTTGATTTTAAGAAGGAATACAAAGAGTTTTATATGGCAAAGAATAAACCAGAGATTGTGAATGTTCCAAAGACGAATTATATTGCTGTTCGAGGTAAGGGGAATCCAAATGAAGAAGATGGCGCATACCAACATGCAGTCTCTGTGCTCTATGCAGTGGCATACACTTTGAAAATGAGTTACAAAACAGATTATAAGATAGAAGGTTTCTTTGAGTATGTGGTGCCACCGCTTGAAGGCTTCTGGTGGCAAGATAATGTGGATGGTGTAGATTACAGCAATAAGGATACGTTTAATTGGATTTCTGTAATTAGGATTCCTGATTTTGTTACGAAGATAGATTTCGATTGGGCAGTGGAAACAGCTTCTAAAAAGAAAAAAATGGATTGTTCTAGTGCAGAATTTTACACGGTAGAAGAAGGACTATGCGTTCAGATTTTGCATACAGGTCCGTACGATGACGAGCCTGCATCTGTGGCTATTATGGACGCATATCTTGAAGAAAATGGTTATGAAAATGATATAAATGATAAAAGACTTCATCATGAGATTTATATATCTGATGCTAAGAAGGTTGTAGCAGAAAAAAGGAAAACTGTAATCAGGCATCCAATCAAAAAGAAGGACAAATGATGGCAAAGATAATCGGGAATGAAAATATTCACCTTGATATGATAGTGGCATAGCGAAGCGAAGGATGTGAGTTAGACTTATGAGTTGGATGGAAGGAGTTGGCGCGGCAATTCAGTATATAGAGGATCATATCACGGATGAGCTCACTGCTGATATGATAGCTAATCATGTGAATATATCATCATTCTATTTTCAGAAGGGGTTTGCAATGCTCTGTGGCTTTACTATTTCAGAGTATATTCGGAATAGACGATTGGCGCTTGCCGCGAACGATTTAGCAACAGGTGATGGAAGAATCATTGATATTGCCATGAAGTATGGATATGATTCGCCAGACAGTTTCACGAAAGCCTTTTCACGATTTCATGGTGAAACGTCCCCTTGTCCCCTTGCCTTATCTAGAAAAGTTGTCAACAAAGAATGGAGGAAATTTATGAGTGATTATAATAATGAATTAACATTAAAATATTATAATGACAACGCAGATCAATTTTATTACGACACAGTAAATGTCACTTTTTCAAAAATACAGGAAAATTTTTTAAAGTATCTTCCAGATAGAGGGTATATTCTTGACTTTGGATGTGGATCAGGTCGAGACAGTAAGGCGTTTATGGAGAAGGGATATAAGGTAGACGCTGTTGATGGATCAGAGGAAATGTGCAAATTAGCTGAAAAGCTTCTTAATCAAAAGGTGCAATGTATACGATTTGAAGATTTTGAAGCGGATAATAAATATGATGGTATATGGGCCTGTGCCTCTATCCTGCATCTTGATATTAATGGTCTTAAGAATGTTATCATAAAGCTTAGAGATGCATTAAAACCCAAAGGCCACCTATATACTTCTTTTAAGCTAGGTGAATTTAGCGGTTTTAAAAATGGAAGATATTTCACCTATATGACTAGGGATAGCATAGATAGCCTTATTAAGTCTGTGGGTAGATTTGATATTATAGAGATGAAGATTAATGTTGATGCTAGGCCGGGAAGAGATGATGAAGAATGGATCAATATAATACTAAGGAAAAGATAAATCAAATAGAGGTAGACGGATATATTAATAGTCCTTACAATCACTCATTTTCTAATGCAATTACGGGAGATAGTCGGTTTTTGTATTATCAATTAAAGATGAGTATTAATAGAGCTGACAAAATTGATATAATAGTTTCGTTTTTAATGGAATCAGGAGTTCGTCTAATTCTTAATGATTTAAAAATGGCTATCGAAAGAGGAGTACAAATTAGGATACTTAGTGGTAGCTATCTTGGAATTACACAGCCCTCAGCACTTTTTCTTTTAAAGAAGGAATTAGGCAATCAGGTCGATCTTAGATTATATAGTAATCCAACCAAATCATTTCACCCAAAATCCTATATCTTTCATAAGAAAAATGACGGAGAGATATATATTGGTTCATCTAATCTATCATATGGAGCCTTAACATCATCTATTGAGTGGAATTATAGACTTAAAAGATCATCAAATGAAAATGATTTTGAAGTGTTTTATGATGAGTTTGAGGATTTGTTTTTTAACCATTCCTATAAAGTAACGGATGAAGTTTTATATGATTATACAAGGAATTGGAAGAAGCCCTATATTTCTAAGGATTTTGAAAGATATGTTGTAGAGGAAGAAAAATCTATAAATATATTTAGGCCTAGAGGAGCCCAAATTGAGGCCTTATATATGCTGGATAAAAGCCGAGATGAGGGATTTGATAAAGGTATTGTAGTTGCTGCGACAGGTATTGGTAAAACTTATCTTGCTGCATTTGACTCCAAAAACTATAAGAG
>JGI24710J26742_10002626_pt1 | contig 15762 bp, 7 predicted proteins | sample BioPla2DNA2_FD_26742 | JGI IMG/M metagenome (IMG submission 26742) | reverse complement strand
GCTTTTCTGCGAAAGAATTTTCGGACCTCAAAAAGACTGGGAATGCTTCTGCGGCAAATATAAGAGCATACGCTACAAGGGCATAGTTTGCGAACGCTGTAACGTTGAGATCACCAAATCCTCAGTAAGACGCGAGCGCATGGGACACATACAGCTGGTTACACCTGTAGCACATATATGGTTTTCAAAAGGCAGCCCCAACTACATAGCTCTTTTGCTTGACATAAGCGCCAGAGAACTGGAAAAAGTTCTTTACTTCCAAAGCTATATAGTCATAGATCCAGGCAATCTGCCGCTCTCCAAGAAACAGCTGCTTCCCGAAGAAGGAACAGCTGGAGAAATGGGCTACAGAGAGCTAAGAGAAAAATATGGCGATATGTTTACAGCAAAAATGGGCGCTGAAGCTATCAAAGAACTTCTCGCTGAAATAGATCTGCCTAAGCTCGAAAAAGAACTGACAGAACAACTTAAAACAGCTCCCGCTACCAAAAAAGCTCAACTTATCAAACGGCTTGACTTGGTAAAAATGTTCAGCCGCTCCATAAGCAGACCTGAGTGGATGATTATGGACGTTGTTCCGGTTATACCTCCGGATTTACGCCCCATGGTTCAGCTGGATGGCGGCAGATTCGCCACCTCCGACCTGAACGATCTCTACAGAAGAGTCATCAACCGCAATAATCGTCTTAAACGCCTTATCAAGCTTCAAGCTCCTGACATCATCATCAAAAACGAAAAAAGAATGCTTCAGGAAGCAGTCAACGCTTTGATAGACAACGGCAGACGCGGCAAAAACGTTACCGGTCCCAACAATCGTCCTCTCAAGTCTCTCACCGACATGCTTAAAGGTAAACAAGGACGATTCAGACAGAACCTTCTCGGAAAGAGAGTTGACTACTCAGGCCGTTCAGTTATCGTAGTTGGCCCGGAACTCAAACTTAATCAGGCCGGTATTCCGAAAAAGATGGCTCTGGAACTCTTTAAACCTTTCGTTATGCAGAGACTCCAAGCCAAAGGTTTGGCAGCCAACATTAAGAGTGCCAAGAAAATGATTGAGCGCGAAAAAGACGAAGTCTGGGACGTTCTGGAAGAAGTTATCAGAAACCACCCGATCCTTCTGAACCGTGCTCCGACACTTCACAGGCTTGGTATTCAGGCATTCGAGCCTGTTTTGATCGAAGGTAAAGCCATAAGAATTCACCCCATGGTCTGTACCGCTTACAACGCAGACTTCGACGGTGACCAGATGGCCGTTCACGTTCCATTGATGCTTGATGCCCAGGTTGAAGCAAGGCTTCTCATGATGGCGAGCAACAACATACTGAAACCTGCGGATGGAAACCCTGTGGCCTTCCCGACTCAGGACATGACAATAGGCTTGTTCTACTTGACTATTATGACACCGGAGAATGATTCTTATCCGAGAACGACCATTACTCTTGGAAAGAATGAAACTTGGGAAAACTGGCTGCTTCCAGAAGGAAGACCTACCGACTTCGTATTGGCTGAAGACGCTTCTGATACTTTGCACAAAGGATTTGTATTTGACGGCCCCGAAGCTATAAAGGCTCTCAAAAAAGACAAAGTTGAATCTGTCACAGTCTACAAACCGCAAGTTTTCGCTTCAATTGAAGAAGCCAGAAACGCCTACGAAACAGGCAACTTTGAACTTTCCGCTCCCATATACATGAAGAGAAACCTCTTTCTTCAGCCAGGAAAATCAGAAGAAGCCAACTTAAGCGGCAACCCCTACTTCAAGACTACAATAGGCCGCGTCATATTCAACGACAACCTGCCTGCAGACTTCCCCTATCAAAATGCTCAAGTCAAAAAAGGCAATGTCTCTGCGATTATCAAACAGCTCTACAACAAATATGACCTCCATTTAGTTGGCAAAACTTTGGACAGACTCAAATCCCTCGGTTTCAAATATGCAACCAGAAGCGGCTTGACCATCTCCATAGTTGACATGATTGACCCGCCCAAAAAAGGTGAAATTCTTGAACAAGCCGACAGAAAAGTTCAAAAAATCCGTGAGCGCTGGGCAAACGGCGAGCTCACAAGAGACGAACGCAAACAGGCTGAAATAGACGTCTGGACCAAAACAACTGAAGACGTCACGGACGACCTGCTGCAAGAGTTTGAGCATACAGCTAAATACGGCGACTACAATCCCGTCTATATGATGGCATTCTCAGGCGCTAGAGGTAATATGCAGCAAATCAGACAGCTGGCAGCTATGCGCGGTCTTATGTCAAACCCCCGCGGCGACATCTTGACTTTCCCGATTAAATCAAACTTCAGAGAAGGATTGAACCAGTCTGAATACTTTATTTCTACATACGGCGCAAGAAAAGGTCTGGTTGACACAGCTCTAAGAACCGCCGACTCCGGATACCTGACCAGAAGGCTCGTTGACGTTGCTCAAGACGTTGTCATCATTGAACCCGACTGCGGAACTGAAAACGGCGTTGAAATAGCTCCTGTCAGACAAAACAGAACCTCCAGCAACATCATGATCGACGACATCATGGTTCCCATACGATATAGAGTCGAAGGCAAACTTCTTGCGAAACCTATCCTGCATCCGCTTACCAAGAAACCTTTGGTTATAGAAGTCGGAGGCGAGAATATCACTCTCAATGCAGGTCTTTACTGCGACAATGACATTTCGGCAGAAATTGAAAACTCCTGCGAATTCACCATACCTATGGACAAGATCGAAATAGGTATGATTAACGCCGAGCAGATAATAGATCCTCGCACAAACCGCCTGATTTTACGTCCTGACAGGGAATTCAATGAATATGTCATAGACAAGATGAAAGAACTCAACTTCATTGAAGCCAAAGTAAGAAGCAAGATAGTAATGAGATCTCCTCTTACCTGCAGATGCAGAACTGGCATATGTCAAGCCTGCTACGGTTCTGACCTTGCAACAGGTCGCAAAGTCGACATAGGCGAAGCTGTAGGCATTATCGCAGCTCAGTCAATCGGCGAACCTGGCACACAGCTGACAATGAGAACATTCCACTTGGGCGGCGTAGCTCTGGCACAGCGTTCATACATCAAAGCCAGAACAACAGGTATTGCCAAGTTTGATATGCTGCGTCTTGCAAAAATTTCAGACAGAGCCAAGTTTGAAATAGGTTCCGGACAGGAAACTTTCGATAAAACAGAATTCGGCTCAACAATTAAAACAGTAGTTGTTGGCGGTCATCTCGTAGTCGAAAACAAATCCGGCAGAAAAGACCGTGTTCATATACCAGTCGGTGCTGAAATGCGCGTTGAACCAGGCGCAAAAGTTACTCCTGGCAAAGCTTTGGCAGAATACAACCCCAACAATATCATTACAGGCTATACAGGCGAAGTAATTTTCGACGATATAGAACTGAAAGACGGTATGGTGGTCTCTGACAATGGCACTATCAAAATTCTGACACAGGACTTCGACCCGGTAACAAAAGACTTTATTATTGAAGACTACAAGATTCCTCAGGGAGCCGTTCTGCGCGTTGAGGACAACGAAATCATACACGCAGGCAATCTGCTAGCCGAAATCTATGCAGAGTCTCACGCTGCTATCGCCAGAATGGACGGAGTTACCAAGTTCGAAAATCTCAGGATTAAAAATAACCAGGTTATCAGCGACAACGGTATGGTCTTTGTTTTCCCGACAGACGACAAAGAAGGCGAAAGAGCTGAATATCCTCTGCCCAAGAGCGTAAAAGTGGCCAAGGACGCATCACCTGCTACCACAGGTCTGATTCTCAATGTCCGCAACGGCGACATTGTTTATCCAAACCAGAAGCTCTTCTCGGTTGTTTCGGAAGAAAACGGCGTAATCCAACTCTCATCACATGACACTAAGATTTCCGTAACTAAGGAAGTTAAAGAAGAATACGAATTCAAGGGTGAAATGGCAGCCGCCATCGATGAAAAGAACAAAACACTCTCGCTTATAGCTCCTATATCAGGCGTTGTAAAAGTAATAAGCGAAAAGAGCGCAGCCAACAAAACCCAAGACCGCAAGAGAGTCATAGTCAAGAACGAAACTGAATATGACGTTCCCAGAGGCGTTATTCTCAGACCTAAAAAAAACTGCAAGATTCCTAACGGAGGCGAAGTTGCCGAAAACGGAGAGCTTACCAGCAAACTCTTTATACAGGCTGAAATAGACGGCGTAGTTGAAATCACTTCTATTAAATCTGAACACCGTGTCAGACTGATAAGCGACGACCTTTCAATTCTTAATGGAGCAACATTGGCAAGAGCTGCTATCGACAGAGAAACAGAAGATATCATAGCCGATGCCGGCACTGTTATAGACGAACCGCTTCATGAGCTTCTTGCTACCAATGCTGGTGCTATCAGAGAAGTCTACATACTTAAAGGCGAACAGGAAGCCGTAAACGTTGTGGGCGAAGACGGAATGAAGCTTCAATATCCTGTTCCCGAAGAAGCCGAAATCTGCGTTGAAGATGGTCAGCTGGTAAAAGCAGGCGACAAACTTGTCAGCGACATAGATCCTATGATCAGCGAAATCGCAGGCAAAGTGAACTATATCTACGGCTACAACAAGATAATTTGCGAAGAAATAATCGAAAAAGTCCTTGTTTACAGCGGTGTTGAGTTCAGCTATCCTGCAGCTCTCAAACTGAAGTTCCCTCCCACTGTTCTTCAAAACACTGAACTAACAATGGCTCCAATCCCATTTGAAGCTTATGAGCAAGTAGAAGATACAGACGGAACTCCTGGCATACTGATTAAACAGCGTGTCTTGAAGGCCAAAAAGTACGCTATCACTAAAGAAATGGCAGCCGACGGTTCTCTCCTTGTTAAAGACGGCGATACAGTCAAAGAAGGCCAAATGCTGGCAATTCTTAAGTCCAAGAACAAAGGCGTAGTCCTTCTTGAACATGATGCCACCAAGACAGGCAAACTCAAGAGCACTATCAAAAACATAATAGTGCAGCCTGGCGAATCCCACCAGATTCTAGACGGCGCTGAACTGAGAATCTCAGAAGGCGACATGGTCAAAAAAGGCGAGATACTTGCCAAGTGGGGCACAGCAGCCAGAAAGACTACAGACATTGTTCAAGGTTTGCCGCGCGTAGCCGAGCTCTTTGAAGTCAGAAAGCCCAAGAAAGAAGCTGTCATAGCAGAAGAATCAGGCGTTGTTCACGTTACAGGAACCAACGTAACAATACTAGATCCTAATAGTGGCAGTGAAAAAGCTGTCAGAGTCCAATACGGTTCTGCCGGTTTGGTAGTTCATGACGGCGAATACATTGAAGCAGGCGATCCTATAACTGACGGGCAAATCTTCAGCAAAAAACTGGTCAAGGTCGTAGCCCTGCCTACAGTAAGACGCTATCTGAACGATGAAATTCAGCGCGTTTACCGAGATCAGGGTGTCAGCATCAACGACAAACACATTGAAATAATTGTCAGACAGATGCTCAGAAAAGTCACCATAGTACATCCTGGAGATTCAGACTTCACTTTGAACGACTCCATCCACGTCAGACGTTTCGAAGACAAGTGCTCCAGACTTTCTGCGAAAGGCAAGAGAATCCCTGTTGGCGTGCCCATGATTCAGGGTATCACCAAGGCCTCTCTGACTACAGACAGCTTCATATCTGCAGCCGCCTTCCAGGAAACTACCAGAGTTCTGACCAAGGCTGCTATAAGATCCAAGATTGACTATCTGCGCGGTCTAAAGGAAAACTTGGTAATAGGCAAGCTGGTTCCAGCCGGTACAGGCTTGGCAGCAAACAGAAACATTGAATACGCCAACCTGCCAATTGAAGTTGAAAGAGTCGAAGATACTCCTGAAGAACTCTTCAAGAGCATGGTAGAAGGCGAAGACAGAGATCTGAAAGCTCTGGAAGAAGAACTCTTCATGACTCCGCCGACTCCCCTCTCCTCATCTGCTGAGGATATTGAAGATGAAGGAGATTTCGACGACGAAGACGAATAAGAGAAGGGGGCAGAGGGTAGTGTTTGGGGAATAGCATACAAAAAATCCCCAAACCAGCTTCGAAACTCATCTATCTGTTTCTTATAAAACTAAGAATCAACAACAAAAAAATCGCAGTTTTAAAAACTGCGATTTTTTTGTTGCTTAACTCTGCTGAATAAAACTACTTCAATATCAAATACAAGGATGTCATGATAATCACATCTTGCATGAAGTGAATAAGCCAAGCCCAAAAGAAACCTTTAGTTTCATGTATACTTTTCGATAAAAACCAGCCAAGAAAAGCTGCCAACAATACACCAGCCACTCCTCTTGGCACTCCAAAGTAGTGAACAGCTCCAAAAATAACAGCAGAGAGTGCCTTAGAAATATTAGGGTTAAGATTGTGGTATTCAACAATACTCGCAAAAGTGTGACGAAATGTCACTTCCTCAACAAAGCTATTAATAAGAGCAAACAATAAAATCAGAACAAAAACTCCTATTGTAAGAGTTTGAATTACTCCGCTTTTTAAAACTTGAAAATACATGATTATTGCCGTCACTATAGAAATAGTAATAGTAAATAAAAAGCCAACCTTTTTCCAAGAATCTTTATTGTTTTTAGTTAGTCCCATCCAAGGTTCAGGAACAACATCCCCGTCTATCTTGCAAAGCGAGAAAAGACTAATTGATTTAAATTCAGTTTGAAAGGCGGTAACAAGCACAATCAAAAAGGCAAGAATAAGCGTTGTAATCTGATATGAAGCGACCTTGTTCAAATAGTAAGTGCTAAGAGCTGTTAACTCAAAAAGAGAATTTTCCATAAGATAGAAAATAGCGAAAATCATCAATCCTACAACTACAAGCGTAAGAATTAAATTAGCGGCAACCTTTTTCATATAAGAGTTTTCCTAGAGTTGAGATTAGTTGTAATCCTGCAGTTGAACTTTGCTTCTTTAAATATATCAAGACAAGACAAATCAGCGAGTAAAGACTTTTAGTTAGTGTTTTTTGTGTGTTTCGCAGTTTAGAAATCTCCTCTTCTTGCTTGTAAAGTGACTCTGTGTTATAATCGCCATGCTTTAGCGCTTGCGGGACTTTTGCCAAGATGCCTCTTGAAGCATTTCAGTTAAAGGGATTTCTGGAAGTCGCCTTCAACTTGGACAAACCTAACCGCACATTTCAAAAAGCGCTTAAGTTTTTAATTTATACGATCTTGTGCCTATTTTGAAGCCGAGATTGCAATGGAGTTATTTGTGACAAAAACAGAAAAAAACAAGACTCAAACTGACAGCAAAGTCAGTGAAGAGATACAAAAAGAATTCTCGATAATAAAAAAAGCTCTCAAAGACAACAGCAAGATAATAATAAACCGTCTAAAAAAACAAGTCAGCGAACTCGACTGGGAATTTTTCCGCATGGATTCCAAGCTTCCGGAATCAGCACCAGTAGATCTGCTCTTCAGGGCTCCAAACGGAAGAAAACACGACTATGTTATTGTAGACGTAGCTGTCCCCCACCTCTCAATAGGACAAAAATACTTGCTTCCACAAAAGGGCAGAGAGTTTCAAGCAGCTCACAAGGTAGCCGCCAACAGAATAAAAAAGGCAATAATACTAATAAGAAAAGGCACTGAAAATATCAGTGCATACAGCAAAAGAGTCCGCTGCCCCATTTTTGAAATTTCCTATGAAAGCATAGTAAAACCTCAAAAAGACCACTTAAAAAAGGAACCTCAACCTCAAAACAACCAAAGAGAGAACAAAGAATCTTCTCCTTCACCTAACGAGAGAGGAAAAAAAGAACGATTCAATAAAAATCAAAATCGCCAAGAAAAGCAACATCAACAACCAACTAAAAAGTATGTGCCTCTCGACCAGCCTCTTCTTGAAGCCTTAAAACTGGCGGTTTCTTCAGAAAGTCTTGCCACAATCTACAAAAGACGTAACAAATACGTTTGTAAAGGTCTCTGGCGTTGGATAGAACGTGAAATATCAGATGATAACGTTCATTTTTTTCTGATAATATTATCAAGTATTTATCAAAGTAAAACCGGAGACATCCTCAGCAGGCGCTTCAAGACTCTTACAGACTATACTGAGAATCCCGAGCAGATATCTGAAGCGATATTTTCAAAAGAAAACAATCTGGTAGACGAAATAAAAAAGAGTTCAGAGCGCCACAAAAAAGCATTGGTTAAATTTCTGAGATCTTTTTCTCAAACAGGTCCCAGCGACTATTTGAAAAGCCTTTTCCTCAAAGACTTCCGCACTAACGCTGACGGAACAAAAGCCAGAATGTCAGTTTACAGCACTCTGAAACAGTTTTTGGAAAGATGTGGCTACGAAGGCGAAAAAGAAACAGAATATCCTTTGGAAATTCTCGATGAAACCAAGCTTTTTCAAAGCTATATGGCTGGCGACTATACTAAACTCAGAATTGAAAATGCTTCTAAAAAGCTCAGCCATCTGGTTCCTCAGGTGGAGTGGACAGAACAAAACATTTACCATCTGAGACAGTATCTCGCTAAATCTCTTAAACAGCCCACAAACGAATTCAACCTGAATGCTTTCTTGCCTCAAACATTTGTACAGCAAGACACAAAACTCCAAGAAAGCAACAAACTCCGCCAGACTTCTTTGGCAGGCGGACAAAAAACAGAACATGTTGAACAGGAAACACCGCAACCGCAAAGAGATAAACGAAGGAAAAACGACCGTAAAGAACAACCGCAGCAGAAATCCGCATCGGAGCTTACTTCTCAAGAAATTCTAGACGATCCCTATGCCTTCACTGGAGCAAGCAAACTTTCCAAGCAAAAACCAGAAAGAAAACAGCCTCCGGAAAAAGCAAGAAACTCTTTCAGCGCCTCTCTTTATGAAGCTGAACACAGACACTTTGAGAACTTTGGCGGAATAGCCGAAGAAGACAGTGAATCACTCCGCATGTCCCTAGCCATGCTGAGACATTCTTCTTTGCAGGAACAACATGCCAATAGCCCAAAGGAAGAACAAGAACTTCCCTATGAGCATTTTGATCCCGAGCTTGATTTAATGCATGCTCCTCCAAAGCGTGTCAGAGATGCGGAAGCCCTGAAAAATGCTGAAAGATATGACCTTAATCCCCCAAAAAAGAAAAGAACTAATAAAAAGGCATCTTCAGCCAACAGGAGACAAAACACAAAGAAGCGTCGCAAACGCTCTTCCGGCAATTTCTCTCAACAGCCTCCAAAAAAAAACAAGACCCTCTCAAGCCAGGTAAAATAGATGAACAATTACACAGTAAAGCGAGCAATATTCATGCTCGTTCTCCTTACCCCTATTTCTTTGATCACTCAAAAATATTTTCCTGAACAAGCTACCCCCATAATTGCATCTTGCGCAGGTATAATCGCAGGAGTCAGCGTAGTCCTCTTCCCCTCCCCTGAGCACTTGCAAAGAATAAAGCAGCTTGACGAGAAAGCCAAAGAAGCTGCTGAACAAAAGAACAACAATTGATAACTAATCTTTGCGAAAAACAGTCTCCAAAAGGCATTATTGTCGGCTTGGACTTAGCCGACAAATTTGGAGTCGGCGTTATGGAGGCTTCTTCGCGCAAGCTGTTATTTAGTGCCACATTTAAGCTCTCAAAATATGGCAAAGACAAACGTCTTCTGACACTCAAAGAGATCATCAGCAGAATATTCGATGCTTATTCTCCCTCTGAAATAGCCATTGAAGACGTTTTTCTGCCTATTAAAACCAGCAGAAGAACGCCCATAGCCCTCGGTGAACTCCGAGGGGTTGCTTCTTTGTGTGCTCAAGAGCGAGGAATTCCAGTGTTTTTTTATCCTCCCAGAAAGATCAAGTTAGCTATAACCGGCTACGGCAATGCAGCAAAGGAAGATGTAATAACTTTCGTAGAGCGGGAGTTCGCTGTAAAAGTCAAAGACGATAACGAAGCTGATGCCATAAGCGTCGCTTACACCCACATAATGGAAAGGGAGCTGGCATAAAAACAGTGGACAGTGATTAGTGGGCAGCGGACAGAGAGGACAAAACTCCAAGGGTGTAGGGAGTAGCTTAAGAACCAGTGATCCAGCGAGTGGCAGGTGGCGAGTTGAATTGTTCAGACTCAATCACTGAAACTGATAACTGCTTTAAGAAGTCGATAGATAAATAACCGTTCTTCATCTCTTTCTGTGGAATTGTGCCTTTCTGCCTCTATAATGTTTCTTAGCCAAAATCGGCACAAATTGCAAGTCTATGTTAATAGAATGCAATTTAGGTAGACTCTCGGAGTAATACAGAGATTTTCAAGCTTACTTGTAAAATCAATGGTTTAAACCGAGAGCGAAAAAAAGCAGATATGCTTTTTCGAGATTTTCCTTTGTCAGAGACTTTTTCTGTGTATTCCGTGTGTTTCGTGGTTTAGAAGGGTTTTTAGTTCTTCATCTGCGTAATCTGTGGATAAAAAATTTTTTAGAGGTCGCTCTAGTTTTTGTTGCGGTCGCGTTCTTTTTTAATGCCGAAGACCAGTCTTTCAGGATTCAAGATTATGAGTATGTCGTTATTAATCTTGCCAACTCCTTTTAAATAATCCAAGTCTACATTCTCAACAACCGCGATAGGCGGCTCTATCATACTTTCCGGGAGTTTTATAACTTCACTGACCCTCTCTACAAGAATACCGGTCTTTATCTTTTCTTCTTCGAAGGATAATATCAAAATCTGCATATCCTTGGTATTGTCAATGTCCAAAGGAAGACGCAAACGCCGCCTTGTATTTATAACAGATATAATCTCACCTCTCAAACTGATTACACCATCTATGTGTTCCGGCGCCTTGGGCACTCTTGTGATCGGGGTTCTGTTGATAATTGTTTCTACTTGTCGAATATCCATCCCATACATTTCACCTTCCATTTTGAAGGTAATTATCTGGATAAAACCAGCATCTTGCTTAAGTTCTTCAGCAGAATGCAATTCGTTGCTCTCATAGCTTCTGTTGACCAAACTCTCCAACAATCTTGTTTGTTTCTCCAAAAGAGTTTCAGGCCTTGAAACTTGCTCCTCAGAATCATAATCATCTTCTTCCATCATAGGTGGCTGCAAAGGCATCTCCGCTGCCACCCGCGGTTTAATTTGAGAAGGGTTTTCAACTCTGCGCCTCATCTCCGAAGCTTCTCGCCTTTCTTGAGAAGCCGCGGACACAGATGGCCTATTAACAGAAGCTGTCTTAACAGATGAGGAAACAGTTGATTGTTTAGGCTCAGGAGGCCTTGAAGCAACTTCAGGTTTTATGTGAGCCTGAGGCTGTTTGCCTTCGCTTTTTTCCGATATTGATCGCTTGCTCTCAGACACAACCGCAGCTGTTTGTTTTGCAGAGAAATCTGGCTGAATCTCGGATTCAGAAGTATTAGTCAAACACTCAAAAGGAATAAGATATACCGAAACATCTTCCACTTCGGAAATATAACCAATTGATTCTTTCAACTCCTCTTTCTTGCCCTTTGAGAGTATCAGCAAATCAAAGGAAAGATCAAAGTTTTCATTTTCAAGGTCTTCCAAGCTAGGATTAGCTTTTATAACACTGCTATAAAGCTCTTCAATAGCTCGCAACACCATAAAAACGCGAGCACCCTTCAATAGGCAATCCGGAGCCAAGTTCACTCTTATAAAATATATGCTTTGCCCAGGAATTATTGAAGAAATCAATCCGGTTTTTTCATAATCAGAAAGAGCCATAGATTCAAGAAGCGACAAAGCTTCGGCACAGGGCTCTTTCCCTACCCCACTTTTCTGAGAAGTCTCTGACGAAGGTTTGGCAGTTTTTGAAGAAGCCGCTTGGAACTTTTTGGAAAGCTGAGAAGCAGCTGACTTGAGCTTCAGGAGAACTGGTTCTGAATCCACTTTGGTATCCTGAGAGGAAAAGCTGTCATTTACAATTCTGCGCAGAACATCAAAGCTTTCAAAAAGCAAATCCACAAGTTTGGAATTGACCTTAAGCCTGTTATCTTTGATAACTTTTATGAGCTGTCCCATTTCCTGAATAAGAAGCTCTATTTTTGTAAAGCCCATAGCAAGAGCTAACTCTTGTATATTGGCAATAGCCTTGGAGATTTCTTCAAAGGTCTGGATATTTTCAGGATTCTGTTCAATCTGCAACAAAAGCCTGTCCATCAAATCCAAGTTCTCTTTGCTGCATGCAATATAGACTTCCATCAATTCTTCATTATTCATTCCGTCCATCAGCTTTTCCTCCTTTCTTCAGTTTTTCAAAAAAAGGCTGATATATCAAGAATCAAGGCTATGCTTCCATCGCCTCTCATGGTAGCGCCCATAAGCCCTGGCACTCCGCTGAGCAAGCCGCCGAGAGACTTAATAACTATTTCTTGCTGCCCCAATAGCTCATCAACTATCAAACCAGCCATCTTGTTTCCTGAAACGCATACCACAACAGGAATCTCAGTTTCCTGTTCATCCAAAGCTTTTTGCTCCTCAGGTGTCGTAGGCACATCAAGCAATTTGCGTAAATGCATTATAGGCAAAACATCGCCGCGCATGAGTATAACTTCTTGATGCTGAACAACGCTGATATCCTTTTTGTCTATATCCATATTTTCTTGAATGGAAGCCAAAGGAATAGCAAAAACCTCTTTTCCTACTCTAACCATGAGAGCAGGTAAGATAGCCAAAGTTAAAGGAAGCTTTACAGTTATTTTTGAGCCCTCGTTCACCTTGGACTCCAAAAGCATGACTCCATTCAGCTCTTCCAGTTTGGCTCTTACAGCATCCATGCCTACGCCTCTGCCGGAAATATCGCTTACTTGAGAAGAAGTGGAAAAACCTTGCATAAAAATTATCTGCTGAATCTCTTCGGGAGGCATCTTGGCAATTTGCTCCTGAGTAAACATGCCCTTTTCGACCGCTTTTTTTCCAATAATTGTCGGATCTACTCCCTTGCCGTCGTCAGCAATTTCTATCAGAACGCTATTTCCTTCATGACGGGCAGATAAAGTCACAGTACCGGTCTCAGGTTTTCCTTTGGCTACACGTTCCTCGGGAAGTTCTATTCCATGATCTACCGAATTCCTGATTAGATGAACCATAGGATCGCCTATCTCATCTATAACAGTTCTGTCCATCTCTGTTTCTTTGCCCTCTATGACAAGATTGATCTTTTTATTCAACTTTTTAGAAAGATCTCTCACCATGCGAGGAAATCTGTCAAAGACCTGCTCAATAGGAACCATTCGCACTTCCATGACTACCGTTTGCAGAGAAGTGCTTATCTGAGAAACTCTCAAAATAGTTTCATTCAGCTCTTTGAGCTTATGAGTCATGCCAATGTCTTCAAGCCTTGTGCGGTTTATGACAAGTTCCCCAACGAGATTCATCAACTCGTCAAGGCGACGCATATCAACTCTCACTGTTTGAGCTATTTGAACCTGTTGCCTTTGTCTTGGAGGCGGAGCTTCTTTTTTGTCAGCAGGCTTTTCCAATGATTTTACAGGTGCAGGTTTTACTGGTGCAGACACAGAAGGAGCCGCTTCAGCAGAACGCCTTTCTTTGGATTTCTCCGATACTTTTTTCTCTGCTGGCTCCAGGGACTCTTTTTTCTTTTCTTCCGGCTCAGCAGAAGAAGCAAAAGCGGCTTTAAAATCGTCAGGAGTCAAGACGATCATCTTCGCCGACTCTATCTCTGTAATTTCTTTGATTGCCTCTTGCAACTCTTGAGGGTCGCCAGAACCTATCATGAGAAGCTTAAAATCCAAATCAAAATTTTCGTCTTCTATGTCTTTTGCACTGGGCACCGACTTAATATTTTCGTAACCAAACTCGCTTATTGCACGGTTAACCATGAAAACGCGAGCAACCTTCAAGAAGCAATCATCATCTAAAGTAATGTGGAAAAAAAGAACATTTTGTCCATTTTGAAAAGTCTCTAGTATAACTTGACTCTCAAAATCGTTTATATCAAAAACTGCCAATGCTTCTCTTATTACGGATAGCGAAGGTCTCGAAGAATCAGGTTTTTGCACTCTCTCAACGGAAAGCGATTTAGAAGTTTCTTCAGGTTCTTTTTTCTCTTCCTCTTTAGATGCCGGCCTTTCATTAATAGTCGGCATTCCCTCCGTGGCACCGCCCGTGAGAAGTCTAAGTCTGCCAGTAATTTCATCTAAGTCTATAACAGAATCTGTCGCTTCAATGCTGTCGTTGACCAGCTGCCGCAATATATCAAAAGTATCGAAAATCGTATCTATTATGGACTCGTCAGCTTCCAGCTCTTGGTTTCTCAGCTTATCCAAGACACTCTCCATCTCATGTGTGAGATGCGCTATCTTTTCAAAGCCCATAGTAGCAGACATGCCCTTCAGGGTATGAGCGGCACGGAAAATTTCACCTATTATCTCCAGGTTTGACGAGTCTTGCTCAAACAGCAAGAGGTTTTTATCCATCAAGTCGAGATTTTCTCGAGCGCCGTCTATGTACATTCCCATATATTGGGAATAATCAATATCCATCTGAGCCTCATAAAACGAATAGTCCGGAAGAAAAGCCGGCGACAAAGATTATAACGCATTGAGCCCAAAAGGTAAATTAAAAAGGCGGAAAACTCTCTGAATAGCTCCAGAAAAATAAGATGCGGAGAGGGCGGAACTCTGCTATAATTCTAATTTAGATTAAGATTAAAGAAAAACTGCGAGGTGATATAAAAATGGCTTTTACCATGTATCCCCAAAGGCTGAAAATAAAAAAGCGACCAGAAAAACTGGATTTATCCAGAATTTATAAAAATCCTCACGTCATTATGGTTTTTCTGACCATATTGGCACTGATAGGTGTAGTTATCTATCACTTTGCCACCTACGACAATAAAATACTAAAATCAGATAAAGGCGAAAAAATTTCATTTACTCAATCCAGACATTTCAAGGAAAAACAAGAAGAAATTTACACAGCCCAACAAAAGCGTCTTATTGAGCAAATGGACATATCCGCAAACGCCGAAGTGCTTTCTCCAAAAGCCGCAGCCGACATTAAAATTGAAAATATAAAAGAACAAAGGCAGCTGGTGAATATCCGCAAATACGAAGCCATACGCTATACCATGGAAGAACGCAATCAGGAACGCGAAGCTAGAAGAAAACACCTTGAATCGCCTCAAGCTGCAAGATTAAAAGATGCAGTAATGGCTCTGGAAGATTCCGAAACTCTCGGAATCTTGAAGCTGGAAAGTTTTATTAAGGACAAAGGCTACAGCGCCACCCCTGAAGAAGCTGAACTTGTAATTTATGCCTATGATAAGCTTGCAAAAGCTTACATGGATAAAAACCTGCCTTCCAAAGCCAAAGAAACCTACAGCGATATGCTTCAACTGATGAAAAAAAATGCCCCCACTCAGGAGGCATCAGCAATGTTAGATAGAGGAATAAAAAACTTGCAGGAAATACCGGACAATCCGACACTTCCTAGCGGGCGTTAAACGCCCCGAAAATTCGCTTAGTTCGTTTGGATTTCCCTGCTATAGAGAATGCAGTTTTCTTCCAAAGGTATTCTATGATTCAAAAGAGGCTCTATTTCAGAAGCAGGTCTGACTATCGCAAAGCGTCTGATTTCGCGAGGTTTGATGTTAAGTTCATCGCGAGTCATGCGATTTTCAAGCTCTGCGGAATTTTCCAATTTGCAATCGGCAAATTTAGGAAAAATTCTCACGTGCCTGATAGTCTCATCGCTTGTATTAACAATATATCCGCCAATGTAAACGTTCTTTTTGCCCACTTCAACGGCGGTCTTTTTGACAATAACTCTCTCC
>JGI24710J26742_10002618_pt1 | contig 15781 bp, 9 predicted proteins | sample BioPla2DNA2_FD_26742 | JGI IMG/M metagenome (IMG submission 26742) | reverse complement strand
GAGGAGGGCAAAATGCTCATTTTTTGGATAAACTTCTTCATTGCTTTAATCTCTGATATATATTCTTTGTACTCTTTTTGATATGGCAGTCAGCAGCTCATAAGGTATTTTTCCAATCCATTTGGATATTCGATNCAGTTTCATCTCAGAATTGTAGATAATCACGTCATCTTCTTCTTTAGCATCAACTCCTGTAATGTCGATTAAAGTCATATCCATACAAACTTTACCGACCACAGGACACTCTTTCCCTTTCACCAGCATCTTGCCCACTCTGTTACTCAACTCTCTCGGATATCCATCAGCGTACCCTATAGGAACTACCGCCAACATCATATCTTTATCTGCTACAAAAGTACGATTATATCCGATACTCTCCCCTTTTTTTATTTTTTTAACCTGAGTAATGATACTTTTGAGTGTAATGGTATTGCTGGTATGGGGCTGATCTTCTTCTACAGCGGTATAGCCATACAAACCGATACCCAACCGAACCATGTCGAAGTGATACTCAGGGAAACGGGTGATTCCCGCACTGTTGGCAATATGTTTCAGGAAGGAATAACCCAACTTTTGCTCCATTTTAGAGCAAATTCTCTGAAATAGTTGCGCTTGTTGGTGTGTAAATCGGTCTTCATTCGGATCTTCAGCGGCAGCCAGGTGAGAAAAGAGTGAACGCACTTTAATCTGCGGATTTTGAGCAATGAGCTCTGCCAGTTCGTCAATCTGCTCCTCATCAAACCCCAGTCTATGCATGCCGGTGTCAATTTTAATGTGGATCGGATAATCTTTAATTTCAGGGTACTGTTTTAGCGTTTCTATCCACTTCTCCAGATAGTGGAAATTAAAGATTTCCGGCTCCAGTTGATACTGGATCATGGAGTGAAATCCGGCAGCTTCAGTACCCAAAACAACGATGGGCGTTTTAATCTTTCTTTTCCGCAATATAATTCCTTCATCAGTGTAGGCAACTGCTAGATAATCAATGTGATGGTAAATCAACTCATTAATCAGCTCAACATCTCCCAATCCATAGGAAAAGGCTTTAACCACCGCCATGAACTTAATATTTGGAGCGGTTTTGGATCTGTAGTAGTGCAGATTATGAACCAAAGCGGCTAAATCTACTTGCAACACAGTCTGGTGACTTTTCAATTGCAATTTTTGAACCACTTGTTCAAATTGCCATTTCCGGGCTCCTTTGACCAAAATAGCTTCCTGACCAATTTTGCCGGATCTAAGATATTCCAATAGTTCCCGGGTATCTTTAAAAATACTCAAGGTTCCATTTTTCATTAAATGTTGATAAGGTTCCACCTTAGAACCTACCCATAACACCCGATTGATCCGGTGTTCCTGAATCATACTAAAGATATGCTTGTACTCCTCTTCCCCTAACAATACTTGTTCAAAATCGGAGATAATCAGGGTTCGCTTCTCAAATTGAGTTTGTGTATTTAAAAAGTCCAGCGCAATAGCTAAGGAGTTGAGATCCAGGCTATAAGTGTCATTGATTACAATGGAGCGGTTAATCGCTTCTTTCACCTCCATTCTCATTGAGAGACGGGATAACAGAGCTAGTTTTTCGTTGATTTGCTCAATTGGGAATCCCAGATGGAGTAGGAGCGTCACCACTTGCATTCCATTTTCAATGGAGGCACTGTCCGTAAAGGGGATTCTTACCGGTTCTTCATAGCTTTGCAGTATAATTACAGTTTCCGAATCTGTTTTTTCTACTTTTTCAATCCGATAGGTTCCCTCTTGAGTTCCCCAGCTAATCAATTGCAGGTGCTGAAATTCAGGTTTTTGTAGTGCATAATGGATCATGGAGTGATCAGAGCAGTAGATAAGGGTTTTAGCCCTTTGAAAGAGCCTTAATTTTTCGAGCAGTTTTTGATAGATTCCCTCAAAGTTTGCCATGTGGGCATCTCCGATGTTACAAATGATACCGATATTGGGTTGAATCACTGTTTCCAGGGCTTCCATTTCTCCAACCTGAGATATACCTGCTTCAAAAATAGCCAGGTTGTGTTGCGTATCCATTCTCCAAACAGAAAGGGGAACTCCAATTTGGGAATTCCAGCTGTTGGGACTTTTAATCACTCTGTAGTCGTTGGATAAGGTGTGTGCCAGCCACTCCTTGACAATTGTTTTACCATTGCTCCCGGTAATCCCAATCACAGGGTAGGAGAATTGTTTCCGGTGGTTGGCAGCAATCAGTTGCAATGCCAAAATAGCTTCCTCAACTTGGATAAAATTGGCATTATAGTCAGAAAAATCGCTAATAGGGTGAGTGATAATAAAGTTTTTCACCCCCTGTTCAATTAGTCCGGGAATATATTTATGTCCATCATTATTTTTAGTCTCTATAGCAAAGAAAAGTACCTGTGGATGATCTTTTATTCTTCTGCTGTCATAGCCCAATTCAGAGATCGCGCTGTTGGTATCCTTTAGATTTGAGGCTATAGGATTCAGAATTTGGACGATATCTTTAATCAATAACACCATGACAGTGCGGATTGAGATCTATAATATTAAACAGCTGAGTTTAGTCTGTTTTTTGCGATATCAATAGCCAGGTAGATCGCTTTTCTCATTGAGTCTGCGGAAGCCAGATTTTTTCCTGCAATATGGTATGCTGTTCCATGTGCAGGTGATGTTCTGACAATAGGAAGTCCGGCGGTAAAGTTCACGCCATCCTCCATGGATAATAGTTTAAAAGGGATCATTCCCTGATCGTGATAGATGGCTAAAGTAGCATCGAACTCCATATATTGTCCGGAAGCGAAAAAGCCATCTGCAGGGAAAGGTCCAAACACATTGATATTTCTATCAAAAGCGTCGTTAATCGCCGGTTTAATAATATCATTTTCCTCAGTTCCAATCAAACCGGTATCTCCTCCATGCGGATTGAGTGAGAGAACAGCAATTTTAGGGTTGGTACACAAAAAATCTGTTCTTAATGAGTGGTCTAATATTTCAATTTTTTGCAACACCAAATTTTCGGATAAAACCCCGGGTAAATCGTGAATCGCAACGTGATTGGTGACAAATCCCACTTTGAGACGATCAGAAACCATCATCATCATACTTCTGGGAGCACCAAATTCATGAGCAAAAAATTCAGTGTGTCCGGTAAAATTGAAATCATCAGATTGAACACTATATTTATTAATCGGTGCTGTTACAATAGCATCAATCTCATTGTTTTTCAAATCCCTGCAAGCTGCATTGATAGATTGAACAGCAACTTGTCCTGCAATAGAGGAAGATTCTCCCAATGTGACTCTCACTTCTTTATCCGACAGATTGAGCAAATTAGGATTTTTTAGTGATACATTACTGATATTTCTGGTAATTTGGAATGAAAAATCATGCATTCCTAACGTTTTTCTATGATAAGAAGCAACTTTTGCCAATCCATATACAATAGGTGTACAAAATTCGTTAATTCTATTATCTTTTAAAGCTTTCATAATCACCTCATAAGAGATACCATTAATATCTCCGTGGGTAATTCCAATTCTTAGAGTTCTATTCATTCGTCATTAGTATTATAGAGTAACTTTAACTTCATATTCTTCATATCCTTCAACGATATCTCCCACTTTAATATCATTGAAATTTTCGATATTGAGTCCGCAATCCTGTCCGGCAACAACCTCTTTAACATCATCTTTAAAACGTTTTAGAGATCCCAATTTTCCGGTATAGATCACAATTCCGTCCCGGATAAGTCGTACCAAATTATTACGATTTAACTTACCATCCAGTACCATACAGCCGGCAACAGTTCCCACTTTTGAAATTTTGAAAATCTCTCTAACTTCAAGGTTACACAAAATTTTCTCTTTGATTTCAGGTGAGTGCATACCTGCAATAGCGTCTTTGATTTCGTTGATTGCAGTATAAATAATAGAGTAAGTTCTGATGTCAATCTGCTCTTGTTCAGCTAACTTTCTGGTACCTGGAGTGGGTCGTACCTGGAAGGCAACGATAATCGCATTGGATGCAGAAGCTAACAGAACGTCGTTTTCTGTGACAGCTCCAACGGATTTATGGATTACATTAACCTGAACCTGAGGAGTTGTAAGTTTCAATAATGAGTCAGCCAGTGCCTCTACAGATCCGTCCACATCCCCCTTAACAATAATATTAAGTTCTTTAAAGTCACCAATGGCGATTCTTCTTCCAATCTCATCAAGAGTAATGTGTTTTTGTACTCTTAATCCAATTTCTCTATCAAGTTGAGCTCGTTTGGTTGCCGCAACTCTCGCTTCATGTTCAGTATTGCATACTCTGAGTATATCTCCGGCTTGTGGCGCACCATTGAGTCCCAACAGGAGAACAGGAGTAGCAGGTCCGACATCGTCAACCTCCTGATTTCTTTCGTTGAAGAGTGCTTTAACTTTACCGTGGAAAGCTCCTGCTAATACAGGATCACCCACCTTAACAGTTCCGTTTTGAACCAAAAGTTTGGCGACATATCCTCTACCTCTGTCCAATGAAGATTCCAGAACAGTACCTATACCGGGTCTGTTTGGATTCGCTTTTAACTCCAATAGTTCAGCTTCCAGTAAAACTTTTTCCAACAATAAATCAACGTTGGTTCCCATTTTTGCATTGATCTCCTGACATTGATAAGGACCACCCCATTCCTCAACGAGGATATTCATATTAGCCAATCCTTCTCTGATTTTATCTGGTGCAGCAGTAGGTTTATCTATTTTAGTAATCGCAAACACAATAGGAACTCCGGCTGCTTGAGCATGGTTAATCGCTTCTACTGTTTGAGGCATGATAGCATCATCAGCTGCAATCACAATAATGGTCAAGTCTGTAACTTTAGCACCACGCGCTCTCATCGCTGTAAACGCTTCGTGACCCGGAGTATCCAGGAAGGTAATTTTTCTTCCGGATGGAAGTCGAACTAAATAAGCTCCAATGTGTTGAGTAATTCCTCCGGCTTCACCGGCAATCACATTCGACTTACGGATATAGTCCAGAAGTGAAGTCTTACCATGGTCCACGTGTCCCATAACGGTAATAATAGGATGTCTGGGTTCTAAATCTGCTTCATCATCATCAAACTGAAGTGATAACTCATCTTCCATTTCAACTCTCATAAATTCAACTTCGAAGCCGTACTCTTCAGCTAATAAAGAGATAGTTTCAGCATCCAGACGTTGATTGATAGAAACAGCCAATCCAATACTCATACAGGTAGAGATAATTTGAGTTACCTGAACATCCATTAAACTGGCTAACTCGTTAGCAGTAATAAATTCAGTAACTTTTAATGTTTTGGAGGCTTCTTTTTCCCTTAGTTCGTGCTCATGTTGTTCTGAAAGAATAGTTTGACGTCTCTCTCTTCTACGTTTGGAAGATCTTGACTTACCAAGTGGTTCCAAACGTTGCATTGTTTCACGAATTTGTCTTTGGATATCCTCATCACTAATTTCTGTTTTAGGAGCAGCAGCTTGTTTTTTACCTCCAGCTTGTGTTTGTGATTGTTGGCTGGGAGTTGGTTTAATACGTGTTCTCCTTCTTCTTCTTTTACTTGAAGACTCACCGGTTGAGGAAGTTTCACTCTTACTTTGTTGTTTTTTCTCTGCTTGACCACCTCTTCTACCTGAATCTTTGGGGGTCAGTTCATCCAACTTAATAGTTCCTTTAATAACAGGAGCTTTCAGTTTAATATATCGGGTTTCAATAAAGTTTTCAGGAGTCTCTTCCACTTCCTCACTTTTTTCTTCAGTAGCTTTTGATTCTTCTGCCGCATCAGGTACACTTTTATCCTCTTTACTCTCTTCCGTTACAGGAGTAACTTCTACTTCCTGAGTTACAGTTTCCTCCACGGTTGGAGCAACAGGTTCAGTTTTGTCAGTTTCAGGAGTACCGGATTCTGCCACTTCAGGTGTCTCTTTTGTTTGTTCAGAACTGATTTGCTCAACCTCTTTTTCAGCAACTTTGTTCTCTACCTCTACTGTAGGTTCAACTTTGATTTCTTCAACAGGTTCAGCAACAGCAGCAGACTCTTGAGTTTCTTTAGCTTCATCTCTTGAAACTGCTTTCTCTGTGGTTTTTTTCTTTTTTACTTTAGAAGAATCCTCAGAAGCAGTTTTTTTACTCCTCTTTTTAGGTTCGAAAGTCTCCGGATCTAAAAATCCAACTTGTTTTGGTCCACTGGGAGCTTCAACTCTAATTACCTTATCAACTTTTTCTTCCTCTTCTTTTTTTACAACCGTTTCTTTTTTTGTATCCTTTGGTTTAGGTTCCACAGGTGCTTCTACGGTTGGCTCAGGAGTTGCCTTAACGGGTTCAGGAGTTTCCTCTTTGCTCTTATCGTATATACCGATTTTTATTTTTTGAGCCTCCTCTTTAACGATTTTATCTCCCATATACTCCTTTACAAGGGCTTCATACATTTCAGGGGATAGTTTCACATTAGGATTTCTATCACTAATATCAAAGCCCTTCTTTTGCAGGAATGCAACTATTGTACTGGGAGCCACGTTAAATTCTCCGGCAGTTTTGGCTAAACGATGTATTTGCTTTTTTTCTGACATATATAGTGTAAAAAATTTCTAATAAATATTTAAGATAAAAGAGTATTGTTGAGATTATTATATTGTTTGTTATTCGATATCAAGTTCTTTTTTAATAGATGCAATCATTTCATCCACAGTTTCTTCTTCCAAATCCGTACGTTGAATCAGATCTTCTCTGCTTAATTTTAAAACTCCTTTTGCAGTGTCACATCCGATAGCTTTAAATGCATCAATAACCCATTGATCAAATTCATCATTGAATTCATCCAAGTAAACATCTTCTTCATCATACTCCTCGTCATCTCTGTAAACATCAATTTCATATCCTGTTAACCTGCTTGCTAATCGAATGTTATTTCCACCTTTTCCGATAGCCAGTGATACCTGGTCCGGTTTCATGTAAACTTTTGCATTTTTGAACTCTTCATCAATCTCAATGCTGGTTATTTTTGCAGGATTCAAAGCTCTTGCAATGAGTAAGCTGGTATTTTCAGTATAATTGATGATATCAATATTTTCATTGCGAAGTTCTCTCACGATGGAATGAATTCGGCTCCCTTTCATTCCCACACAAGCTCCAACCGGATCTATTCTGTCATCGTATGCTTCAACCANCACTTTGGCTCTTTCTCCCGGTACTCTAACAACATTTTTAATAGTGATCAGTCCGTCAAAGATTTCAGGAATCTCAGTTTCCATTAATCTTTCCAAAAATTGAGGTGCAGTTCTGGAGATGGTAATCACCGGTGTCGATTTCTTAACATCTACTCCTTGTACAACAGCAATGAGGGTGTCTCCTTTTTTATATCTGTCTGCAGGAATCTGTTCAGAAGCGGGAAGAATCAACTCAACTCCATCTTCATCCAGAATCAAGATCTCTTTTCTCCAAACCTGATTTACCTCTCCGGATACTAATTCTCCAACCTTATCTTCATATTTTCTGAATATGTTATCTTTTTCGTATTCCAGAATCTTATTGATCAAGTTTTGTCTTAGAGTTAATATTTCACGACGGGCAAAGTCAGTTAAGTGGATTGTTTCATAACACTCTTCTCCCTCTTCAAGGTCAGCTTCAATTTTGATCGCATCTTTGAGTTCGATTTGAGTTGCTTCATTTTCCATCTCTCCATCGGCAATCACTTCTCTGATTCTTTGAATCATCAAGTCCCCATTATCTACGTTGACAATAATACTAAAACGAGCTTCCGGACCATATCTCTTTGCTAATGAAGCCTGAATTACATCTTCTAAAATCCTCATCATTGATGTTCTATCAATGCTTTTCACCTCTTTAAATTCTTGAAAAGTCATCAACAAGTTGAGACGATTCTCATTGGCTTGATCTATTCCGGCATCCGATTTTGATTTACTTCTTTTCATTTTTAATTAATATTATATCATCATCTTTCTGTTCTATATAAAGAAAGTGGAGTAAAACCCCACTTTCTTTCTGCATTTTTTCTAAAAAAAACTCTCACCAAGATTAGTGAGAGAATTTAGTATGTTGACCAACCAGGATTCGAACCTAGACAGACAGAACCAAAATCTGTAGTGCTACCATTACACCATTGGTCACTAGCTCTAATTGAGAACTGCAAAAGTACACATTTTTTTGATATAAAATGATTTTTTTGTCAAAAAATATAAATAAATTTAAATTGTTGATTATAAGTTAGTTATATCAAATTAATTGAAAATTTGCCTTACTCTGTGGAAAAAACCTTTTTCCTGCTTGTCAGGTTTTGGTTTAAAATTCTCAGAATTTTCGAATTTCTCAATGATTTGTTTCTCCTCTTTTGTCAGGTTTTTAGGTGTCCAAACATTGANATTAACTATTAAATCACCCTTTCTGTTACTATTCAGTTCCGGTAATCCTTTTCCTTGTAATCTCAATATTTGTCCTCCCTGAGTTCCGGCAGCAATCTTCACTCTTGCATATCCATCTAATGTTGGAATCTCTACACTTCCACCCAGCGCTGCTTGTGGGAAGGAGATATAGAAGTTAAGGAATAGATTATTCCCATCTCTTTCAAAGAGGGGATGTTCAATCTCTTTAATCAGAATAATCAAATCTCCGTTGATACCACCCCTTTGAGCTGCATTTCCTTTCTCTCTCATGGAAAGTTGCATTCCATCATGTACTCCGGCAGGAATAGAGATGGTGATCACTTCTTCTCCTTTTACAACGCCTGTACCACTACATGTAGAACATGGTTTTTTGACAACGACTCCCTCACCTTGACAATGATCGCAGACAACAGCTTGTTGGATGATTCCAAACATACTTCTCTGTTGGTGCATAACTTGTCCCTGACCATTACATTTGGGACACGTTTGCAGATCACTTTTATCAACAGCTCCTTGTCCGTGACAAGTCCGGCAAGGGATCATCTTTTTGATTTTCAGTTTTTTCTCGGTTATTTTGGCAATCTCTTCCAGAGTCAACTTCACGGTTACTCTGATATTGGATCCTTTGCGTACACGAGGTCTGGAACTACCACCGCCTCCACCAAATCCGCTAAAACCTCCAAATCCTCCTCCAAAAAGATCACCAAATCGTTCAAATATAGAGCTTAGGTCAAAATCGGCACTGTATCCGCCACCCATTCCCGAACCACTCATACCGGCATGCCCGAACTGGTCATATCTGCTTTTCTTTTCGGGAGTACTTAACACATCATAAGCCTCAGCAGCCTCTTTGAACTTCTCTTCAGCTTCATGATTCCCCGGATTCCTGTCCGGATGGTACTCCATCGCTTTTTTCCTATATGCTTTTTTTATCTCATCTGCTGAAGCGTCTCTTGAGACACCCAGCACTTCATAATAATCTCTTTTCATTCAACTTCCATTTTTTAGTTTGCAACAACTACTTTGGAAAATCGGATCACTTTATCATTTAAAGTGTATCCTTTTTCAACAACATCCATCACTTTCCCCTTTTGGTCATCAGATGTAGCAGGGAAATGGGTTACCGCCTCATGGTAGTCAGTGTCAAAAATCTGATCCTGAGCTGCAATCTCAGCAACACCCATTCTTTTCATCAATGCGCTCAGCTTATTATATATCAATTCAAAGCCCTCTTTGACTACTTCGATTTCACCGGTTTCCTTATTGTATTCGATGGCTCTTTCAAAATCATCAATAATAGGCAATAATCCCAAAATTACTTTTTCAGAAGCAGTATTGATGATATCTATTTTTTCCTTGTTGGTTCTTTTTTTATAGTTATCAAATTCTGAAAAAAGCCTTAAAAATTTATCATTTAATTCCTCTTTTTCCAAAGTTAACTTTTCAACCTCTTCTTTCAGTTTCTTCTCTTTTCCACCTCTTTTAGAGAAAAAAGAGTCTGCTTTCTTTTCTTCCTTTTCTTCCTTTTCTTCCTTTTCTTCCTTTTCTTCACCTTCAGTGATTTCAATTTTCTTGTTAACAGATTCTTCCTTTGGTTCAGTTGCAGGATTTTCTTCCTCATTATGATTGTTTAAGTTATCTGTTAATTCCTCTTCATTATGATTTGTCTTCTTCATTCTCCAAAAATTTATAGCTATTAATTCATTTTCTATTTTACATTCATTATTGTTGCAAACTGTGTGCCCTATGTAAAGGCTGACATTTTGTCATAAAAAAGAGGCGGACATTTAAATCATCCGCCTCTACTATATTATTATAGAGTTTGTTTATTTCTTATAAATCAATTTATTTTTTGCAGTATCGATAGTGTAATCTCCCCAGTTTTCACGAATATATTCGTCTCCAATCACAAATTTTGTGGGTAGATTTTTCTTAACAACCACTTTTACATTCTCTTCATAGTCATCCCCAACACGAATCTCTCTCAAGAAGAAAGCAGTATTTTCTATAATTGAACCATCCTCTTGTTTAATAGCACGGTCTTTTAATTCAAAATCAGCCACAGTAATAATCATCTCTTTCAGATATCTTGTAGCTTCTATATAGTCCATATAGATCTCTTCGGAGTTATCGCCAATTGAAAATTCTGAGATTTGGCTATTAGCATAACAGGTTCCCTGAACTCTGTTATCTTGAATTGTAATAGGAAGAGATTTCCCTTCTATAAGGGCAATAGTAATACTTCTTGGTGCACCGATAGAGTCTCCTTTGGGAACATAGTTACTGTGCAATACAGTAAACTCTGTACGTCTGTTGAGAGCGTGAGCTGCTTCTTGACTACCTCTTGGGAGTGAGTTGATATACTCTTCAGTCAATACTACACCCTTGTCGTAAGTATATCTTCTTCCTTCATATATTTGTGTGAAAGGGCTATCAAACTTACGGGGAGTACTTTCTCCATATCCCATAGGAATGATACGATCAGGATCGATTCCTTTTTCGTTAACTAAAAAGTCAACGCAAGTCTGAGCTCTGTTTTGAGAAAGAACCATATTTCTTTCATCTGTATCTCTGGAGTCAGTGTGAGAACGTAACTCAATAACAATAGTTGGGTTTTTAATCAAAATGTTGTACAAATACATCAGAGAGTCCTTATATTGTGGTTTAAGATCCCATTTTGCCAATTCATATAAAATTTCAGGCAAAATAATAGGTTCCTCTGGAATAGGAGCAATTCTAAAATCTTGTTTTAGATCTGTGTTTTCCGATAATCCAATAGTGGTTTGTGTTCCTTTGTTATTATCATCATCCCAATAACCGTCTTTAGTAACATGCATGGTGTATGTTGTATTGGCGAGAATTTGGTTTTTATCGAAATGGTAGTATCCTTTTACATCGGTAGTAGTGGTATATGAATTACCATCAGTTCCAAGAATCTCAACCTTTGCTCCATCAATATATTGCAATGTTGCCTCGTCTCTCACATAACCGGAAAGAGTGTACACAATAGGTCTCAATAAGAAATAGTAGATATCGTCACCTCCTCTTCCACCGGGTCGGTTGGATGAGAAAAATCCTTTAGCCAGGTACGGAACTTTCGATTTAGGATCCAAAACTTCCTGATTATCAAAAACGATTCCAATTTCATCCCAGCTGGAATTGATAGGAACGCCCAGGTTTTCAGGTTCACTCCACTTATTGTCTCTATAAGAAGAAACAAAAATGTCTAATCCACCCAATCCGGGGTGTCCGTCAGATGAGAAATAGAGCGTAGAATCACCTCGCAATGCAGGGAAAACCTCTTGTCCTTCAGTGTTAATGGTGCTACCCAAATTTTCAATATTGGTAAACTTACCGGTCCTTCTGGCACGAGTAGCTTTATAAATATCATATCCACCTTTACCACCCGGCTTATTGGATGCAAAATAGAGTGTCAATTCATCCATGGAGATATAAGGGTGTACATAGTTGAAAGAATCGGGTCCCAATTCAACCATCTCGGCAGGTCCAAACCCATTACCTCTTCTGGGTGCAGTGTAGATATAGCAGTACTTAACCTGCTTTTTATCATGAGGACAACGCGTAAAGTAAACTTGTGATCCTTTTCTGTTGGCAGTTAACTCTCCTTCATTGACTTCAGTATTCACATTTCCTTCAGTATCAAAAGGTTTAACCGGACTCCATTCTGCAGGAGGCCATTCAGTATTTCTGCTTTTAGGTTTTTCTGTAAAATAGAGGTCAGAAAAGTCACCACCGGTCCACTCATCATTCCCTTTTCCAACTGAACCATCTCTGTTGGATGAGAAAACCAACATCGTTTCTCTTTCGGGATTACCCCATCTGGGAGCCCAATCATCTTGCTTGCTGTTGAGCTTCTTCAGATTTTCTACTTCATAACGTGTCGGATTTTCATTCCAATACTTAGCCTTCTTTGATCCTTCAATGCGAGCGTCAATTCGGGCATCATCAGGAACCCTTTTCTTATACTGCTCATAGTATTTCAAAGCTAAATCGTACTCTCCACGCAATTGATACAAACTTCCCAATTGGAATAACAGCATGGGGTTATCCTTTTGATAATTTCTTTTTTCCAATCTTAAATAAGCTTGTTCGGCTCTTTTAAGATTACCCATAATTCTATAACATTCAGCAATTTGAAAGTTAACTCTTCGAACCTCAACCGGATTTTTCTTAATCTTCTTAATCCCTTTTTGATAACCATCCAAAGCTTTCTGGTATCGTGAGTGTTGAAAGTCGTAATCAGCATCACGAATGGTTTGGGCTTGTAACGAAAAACTCAGAATGATGCTGAGAAAAAAGGTTAAAATGAGCTTGGATTTATTCATAATTGTCTACATAATTTGCAAAGTGCAAATGTACATTATTTTTTTGACTTTACTATATTTTTTTTAAAGATTTTTTTTTCTTAGAAAAAACTCAACAATTTATTGATAGGAGGATTGGGAATGGCATTGATTAATTTCTGTGTATATTCCGTTTGAGGAGCTTCGTAAATCCGGTCTGCATCATCCAATTCTACAATTTTTCCCTTCTCCATCACAGCCATACGATCCGACATAAATTTAACTACTGACAGGTCATGAGAGATAAAAAGGTAGGTGAACCCGAAGTCGTTTTTAAGTTCGTTGAGCAAGTTGAGTACCTGAGCCTGTACCGACACATCCAGAGCTGAAACCGATTCATCGCAGATAATAAAGCGGGGATTGACAGCTAAAGCACGCGCAATGGAGATCCGCTGCCGTTGTCCGCCCGAAAATTGATGAGGATAACGATACAAGTGTTGCTCCTCCAGCCCGACTCTCTCCAGCAACTCAATCGCTTTCCGTTTCCGCTCTTTGCTGTTACTTCCAATCCGGTGTACTTTCATCGGTTCCACCAGCATGGCACCAATTGTTAAGTGTTGATTCAGAGAGGAATAGGGGTCTTGCAAAATAATCTGCAACTCTTTTCTTACTTTTCTCATTTCAGACAATGAAAGGTTGCGCAGCTCCTGATTCCGATACAAAATGGACCCGGAAGAGGGTTCCACAAGCCGGATCATCGCACGACCCAACGTTGTTTTTCCACATCCCGATTCACCGACTAAACCCAAAGTTTCACCTTCATAAATCTCCAGATTGATATCCGATATCGCTTGAATATATTCCCGTTTTTCAAACAGTGATCCCCTCCGCAACGGATACTCTTTACAAAGATTTCGAATCTCAATAATCGGCTTTTCCCCATACAGTTTTTGGTGGTAAATCTGCCTTTCTTCTTTAGAAACAACCCCAATTTGCTCTTTAAATGTATCGCTGAGATGTTCTTGTTTGATGTAATTTTCTACTGTTGGGAGTTTTTTGAATCTTAAATTTAAGGGGGGGCGACAAGCCAGTAGTCCTTGGGTATAGGGGTGGCTTGCGTTCTCAAACAGGTCGCTTATGGATCCTTCCTCGACCACTGTACCCTTGTATAGCACCAGCACGCGATCCGCAATTTCCGAAATCACCCCCAAATCATGGGTGATAAAGATAACCCCCATTCCTCGCTTCTGTTGTACCTCACGGATTAACTCCAGAATCGCTTTCTGAACCGTAACATCCAACGCAGTAGTGGGTTCATCCGCAATCAAAATGTCCGGATCACAACTCAGCGCCATCGCAATCATGACACGCTGCTTTTGTCCTCCCGACAGTTCGTGAGGGTAGGAGTTGAAAATATACTCCGGTCTGGGTAATTTGACCTCTTCAAACAACTGAATTACTCTCTTTTTTGCCTCTTTTTTGGAGAGGTCAGTATGCAGCAATATCGCTTCTGTGATCTGTTTTCCGCAACGAATCACAGGATTTAAAGAGCTCATCGGTTCCTGAAATATCATAGCGATTTTTCTCCCCCTGATTTGGCGTAGCTCTTTCTCAGAACATTCGGTTAAGGAGTACTCCTTCTCACTGGAAGCATCAAAATAGTGGATCGTACCTTCGTCAATTTTGGAGATTTTCGGATTGATCAACCGCATGATAGAAAGCGCAGTAACCGATTTTCCTGAACCGGATTCGCCCACAATACCTAGAGTTTCCCCATTGGATAGCTCAAAAGAGATCCCATGCAGGATCGGTTTCCATACCTCTTCATTTTTGAGATCCAGGTGTAGGTTGTTGACTTTAAGAATTTTCATATCATGAGTTGAGAAAGGGAGTTTATAATTGAAATTCAGAATATTGAATCAGATTTTGCTCAAAATCAATATTAAAGAAGATCGATTCTGCACCATTGGTGACACCAATCAAACCGGCTTGCAGCACTTTGTTGTAACGACCCACTTGCTCCAGCACTTCCTGATCCAGTTTGATATGAGGAGCTTTACACTCAATCACGATTTGCGGATTTCCGGAGGGGTCAAAAACGACAATGTCAAACCTTTTTGTAGTGGAATGTAACTTGATTTGGCGTTCCACGGCTATTCTGGAAACGGGAAACTGATGTACTTCAACCAATCGGTGGATACAATATTGCCTCACTTTTTCCTCTTCGGTAAGCAGAACCCACTTCTTACGGATGGAATCCCAGATCTCTTCTTTACCTTCGTGTATTCGAATTTTATTCATGAGCTATATAGTTTCCGAACAGCGATGAATATCCTTCCCCCCTTTTTTTCTTTTTTTCAAAAAGAGAATTAAGATCTTAATCGTGTGGTATCAATATCGTAAATCAGATTTTCTTTGTCTGCACAATTCATCATACATTGATCACAGATGGTTAGTTCGCCGCTTAACCTTCTCTTAATCATGTCGTTAAGACGTTCACGCAACTTTTCGATCAGCACCAGGTTGGCAATCTCGTTGGCAAAAGCAAACATCAGGAGCATGCGCGCATTTCTGAGACAAATTCCGCGGGTACGCAAGTAAAACATCGCATTCTCGTCTAGCTGACCAATGGTAGCACCGTGACTACATTTTACGTCGTCAGCATAAATTTCCAGGAAGGGGCGCGTAGTAATTTTAGCCTCGTCAGTGAGTGCAATATTTCTATTGATCTGATATGCAGCAGTTTGCTGAGCATCTTTTGCAACGTAAATATGTCCGCTGAAGTTCGCACCCGCTTCGTCATCAGCAATCCCTTTGTAGATTTGATTACTGGTACAGTGAGGCACATGATGAACTATATTTACCTGATTATCAATATATTGCTTTCTATCAACCAGATATAAACCGTAAAGATTAGCGTCTGCTCCCTCTTCGTTGAGGTGAACTTCCAGACTGTTTCTCACGTAACCACAGTTGAAGGTGATCATATTGGAAGTAAATCTGGAATCCGCAGCCTGATTGACAAAAGTGTTGTTCACCAGGATCGATTGCGCGTCCTTATTTTCCATTTTGTAGTAG
>JGI24710J26742_10002617_pt1 | contig 15785 bp, 15 predicted proteins | sample BioPla2DNA2_FD_26742 | JGI IMG/M metagenome (IMG submission 26742) | reverse complement strand
GATGGCACTAATTTTGAGGTTGAATTTTTTTGATTCAAATGGTGCTACCATAGGTGTATTTTCAACTACAATTGATGTGTTGGAACCTGTAACAGCGGTATAACAATATTGGCATAAAATAATATAATAACTTTGACCATCAGTAAATATGTTAAAAGCGACAGCAGGTCTCCCAGTTGTCGCTTTTCTATATATTAGATACCTATTCAAACACCACCTCTTCGTTGATAATCTCAGCCGCTCTGCTACGGATATTGTTCATTTGCCGCACCCAAGCCATTGGGTCGGCGGATTTGAGCTGTTCGGTTACGCCTTCTTTTTCGGCGAATTCTTTTACCAGCCGGAGAAAAAGTTGTTGTGCCTGCTCTTCGGTATCGGCGAGGTGGGAATGGAGCTTGCCGGATGTGAGTAAATTATAGTACAGCACCTTATGATGTTGTTTCAAATATCGTTTGTGCCTTAATGCCCACACGCCGATATTACCCGTTTCTTTTTCCGCCGGTAAAGCTAGGTTCGGCAGTAGATAATCGCCTTGTTGCGTGTATGCACCGCCGAGTTGTTCAAATAATGTGTCAGTCATAGTAAAAACCTCCTTTGATACTTAAATTGTATCAAAAGAGGTTCTCTTTTTCGAATGTGCGATTTATGAATTTGTAAATTTTGCCTGTGCCAAAAATTACAGTGAACATTTCCAAATCTGTGCCACTTTTTACAGCGAATAATCACTCTTTTGTTTTAAATCCTCGTATAACTTGCCAACGAGGGAATTCTTGAAGCGCCCGGATATGCCAATCAGATTTTCGGGTGATAGTGCGAAAGTATATTGAACAGCAGAATTCTATCAAGTAGACTTTCGGAATGTGATTCATATTGTTTCTTTTGAATGCTTTAAGATGTCCTTTCTTGCACCAATTATTGATTGACGTTGTGCCGTAGCCGATTACTTTTGAAATTTCGCTCGCGGTCAGCACATCGGGATATTGTGCAAAAAGCTCCGTGTAATACAGCTTCATATTTTCAAGAGTCTGTTCGGGTACTTCGGCGCTCATTTTGACGGCATAATTCCCCTTGTACCAACCTGCCGGTGCGGAATAGGATTCGGGAAATACTTTTCTCTTTTCAAGATATGTAATAACATCCGCCTTTTTGATTTTGTAACAGCGAGTTTTCTTGCCCGTGTATTCGCACGGTATCTTGCCGCTGCGAAGCAGATACAAAGCCGTTGACTTGCTGATATGACAGATTTGATAGAGTTGGTCTTTGGTAATAATATCGGGAATCGAATCCCAGTTGATTGCGGTTTCATTCATAGCAATACACCTCGTAAATATTTTTGTCGGTGTTGGTTTTCCTGTGTATTGCCATTGTTGATGTGTTTATTCTGTTCTTTCCGCAGTTCTTTCCAAAATAGTGCCTGTTCTTTCCAAAAACAGCGAACCTGCCGTTATTCGAACTTTCCTTATTTTTCGGGATTTCTGCGGTGCAACCGCCAAAAAAGCCTTTAATATCAAGCATTTTCGGCAAATACAAAGTCGCCCGAAACCACCTTCAAAAATCACTAAACAACCATTGACCTATAAAACTCGAAATCGTTTGAACGGTAACACGTTCCGTGGGTTCGAATCCCACCGTCTCCGCCAAAACAGCCGAATGCAATTGCGTTCGGCTGTTTTTTATTATTGCGAAATATGTTTAGTACTTTTTATCTGTCTTTTTCAGCTTTAAGCTGATTTTTGAGATTTATAATTTTTAGAAACAAAAATTGATGTAATCACACCAACTGCCATAACAACTATAATAGGCAGCCATCCATAAAATCCTGCTTGAGTTAATAAAGTAATATCAAACGGTGTTTCCTCACTGTTCATCATAGATAACAGCAAAACAGCTGAAACTGCTACACAAATGCATATTGGCAGTATTGTATATATCTTCTTTGCTATTGAAGCACCTGTAGGTATACGCTTTATCCTTTCTTCATCAAGGACAAATACCTCCCCTGCAAAGTACGCACCAACTGCTGTTAAAATTGTTTCCGGCAGCATATAAGATGCATTGTAAAGCAAGCTGTATTCCCATGCCGCTTGTGATGGAATTGATATATCCCTCCATATTGCATAACCACTAATAACGTGAAATAAAAACCTAAGTATGCAAGCTAAAATTGTACCCATAGCTAGAGCTGTTCCTTTGCTCTTAAATGCTTTTCTAAATGTTCCACCAAGGCCAAGTACAACAAAGGCAAAGATATAATCCAGAAAAGCTACTGCTAAAACAGATTTCCAGCCTGTTACATAAGAAAATGACTTTAACCCAAGTATCATTTGTAAAATCGAATAAGTAAAGGCTGTAAGTAATCCCCATTTTGTGCCGTGACGATAAGCAATTATTATAATAGGTAACATACTAAGTATTGTTACACTTCCCCCAAATGGAAGATTAATAAAAGTTGCCATGCTTAGAATAGTTGCCAGTGCAATCATAATTGCACTTTCAGTGATTTTTAGTGAAATTGATTTGTTCATATAAAAACATCCTTTCCACAGGGAAAAAATAAACCCCTTTCCACCAAGGAAAGAGGAGAGTGTTATTACTATATTATAACAAATCTACATCCCTACGACGGCATTATCCGTATCAGGTTATAGGTCGAAACGTCAATCCGTTTCCTCTCAGCCGATATATCAGCTCCCTGTTAAAAATACTATAACATATTTAAATGCTTTTTGCAAGAGAAAAAAGCAAAAATATTAAGTTTTAAACTGCATATTTTGTCCTAAGCTAAATATGCGAGGCTGCCGCCTGTTCTACCACTACAACTGGTATGCGTATTGCACATAAGTTCAATATCTAAATGTAAAAATCCTTTTATTATCATTATTAAATATCACCTTTTAAAGTGAAAAACATATAATATAACAAGTTTTAACCATTTATGCTTCTTATAGGAGATAACGACTATGTCATATTTCTGTAAAAAATGTTCGGCTAATAATAATTGCTGTAAATGCGTTGGCCCTACTGGTGCTACCGGCCCTCAAGGCCCACAGGGTATTCAAGGCCCACAAGGTGTGCAAGGTGTTACTGGTGCTACTGGCGCTACTGGTGCTGATGGAGAGCAAGACACTTGTATGAAAACAAGTAATTTAGGTAATATCGATACTGTTCTTATTTACAATGAAGGCTCTGGAAATTTCGAAGCTTTTGGTGCCTTAGTGTTTGAAGGGCCTCCCGACCGTACAGTAAACACAATGACTACTTATGTTATACAAACAGGCAGCACAGGAAATTTTCAAATGGCAATTCTTAAACCACTATCAACAAGCGATGCTGAAGTTGTAGCAATTACCCCAACAGTAACTTCACTAACCGGTGGCTTATTTGTTCTTCCGCTTACATCTCCCTATACCTTAATGGGAAATACTCTGTATTATTTAGCTGTTTATAACCAAGTAAATGGTTCTGAATTAGGTGCTATTAATGCAGGCCTTGGCACTTCCGTAGATGCTTCACCTATAAACTTCAGAGCACAGAACCTCAGTGGCTTTACTATTGGAGATGTAATTCCTACCACAGACACAAGTATCATAAAAACAGTTTGGCTTGCTACATATTTTGAATAAAATATAAAATTGCGTCTATAAGCCAAATGCGCACACCACTAAAGTGGTGTGCAAAGTTTTTGTTTTAATCAACCTTATTTTTGATTAAAAAATTATTCCATAATCCGTCTTGACAATATACTTAAATTGTAATACAATTATATATTAAGAATAAATTTTGGAGTGAATATCTAATATTATGAAAATAGTTATTGCAGGTGATGGAAAAGTAGGACACAGCTTGGCTGAGAGCCTTTCACAAGAAGAGCATGATATAATAGTTATTGACAATGACAGTGAGGCTTTGAGCAAATCAATATCAAACCTTGATGTTATGTGTGTAAAGGGTAGTGCCATAAGTACAAGGACATTAAGCGAGGCTCAAGTGAGCGACTGTGATTTAATGATAGCTGTCACTACAAACGACGAACTTAATATGCTATGCTGTCTGCTTAGTAAAAGGCTTGGTGCAAAGCATACGATATCTAGAATAAGAGATCCTGAGTACGCTGAAGAGCTTTCCTTACTTAAAAAAGAAATAGAGCTGGATATGGTAATCAATCCCGAGCAAGCAACTGCAAGAGAAATATCAAGGCTTATTAAATTTTCTCCCGCTATGAATGTGGAAAAATTTTCAAGAGGGAGAGTTGAGATGATAGAGCTTCCTATTCAAGAGGGTATGCCTATTGAAGGAAAGCTGCTAAAGGATATTTCAGGTAATATAATTGATTCTGTACTTATTGGTGCTGTTGAGCGTGATGGAGAGCTAATTATTCCAAGTGGTGACTTTCGACTGACACAAGGAGACTCAATTCATGTAATTGGCGAACCCTCAAAGGTTTATCATTTTACTGAAAAAATAGGTATTCAAATTAAAAGAATTAAGGATATAATAATTATCGGTGGGGGCAGAATTGCATATTATTTAGCTAAATCCCTAGATGATTTAGGTATAAAGGTGAAAATAATCGAATATGATTATAATCGCTGTGTTGAATTAACTGAGCTTTTACCTCACTGCCTAATAATAAATGGTGATGGTACTGATGAAGACTTTTTGCTTTCTGAAAATCTGGAAAACGTTGATGCCTTTGTCACTCTTACCGGTAGAGATGAGGACAACCTTGTTTCTGCTATTATGGCAAAACACCATGGAGTAGCAAAAGTCATTGCAAAAACAAATAGGATTACTCAACTAGGTCTTATTAAAGAAATAGGCATAGATTGTGTTGTTAGCCCAAAGCTAATTACCGCCGATAATATAATCACGTATGTTAGAGGTCTTGAAAACGCAAAAGATAACCCTGTAAACACTATTTATCGTGTAATAAATTCCAAGGCAGAAGCTGCTGTCTTTACAGTTCCATCCGATGCTAAATATGTTGGTAAGTATATTAAAAAGCTTGCTATTCCCAGTGGTATGCTTATTGGTGCAATTATAAGAAAGAATGTTGTAATTATTCCAAAAGGTAAAGATTCAATTTTAGCAGGGGATACAGTTATTCTTTTGTCTAAAGAATCAAAAATCACTGATCTTAAAAATATTATAGATATAAAACAATAGGAGAGGTAATGAACTATCGACTAATAGCTAAAACTTTAGGTACAGTTTTATTTATTATTGCTATTGCAATGATATTTCCACTAATTGTTTCCTTTATTTACTGTGGAGAGGATGCAAAAAGCTTTATTATTTCCATAGCAATTACTCTTTCAGTATCTGCACTATTATTATTAATAAAGCCTAAAAATAATCAAATATATGTGCGTGATGGTATGGCGATTGTTGCTTTTTCTTGGATACTTGTTTCACTGCTTGGAGCTTTGCCCGTATATATATCAGGCACATCACAAAGCTTTATAAGTGCTTTTTTTGAGTCAGTATCTGCCTTTTCAGGTACTGGTGCTAGCACAATTTCTAATATCGAAGCTTGCTCAAAGGGAGTTTTATTTTGGCTTGCTCTAGCTCAGTGGCTAGGTGGCATGGGCGTACTTGTGCTTATGCTTGCACTTTTGCCTGCTGTAAGAGGCTCTACTTTACATATTATGAGCGCTGAAGCTTCTGGACCTAGCACAGAAAAGCTTGTGCCTAAGATAGGAGAAACGGCAAAAATCCTTTATACTATTTATTTTGCTCTATCAGCTGTACAGGTATTAATCCTGCTAATTGGAGGAGTTAATTGGTATGACGCATTGACGGTTACCTTCAGTACGGCTGGTACTGGTGGCTTTACCACAAAAGCTGCAAGCATAGGCTCATTTAACAGCCTTTTTGTCGAAATTGTAGTTGCAATTTTTATGCTTTTATTTGGTATAAATTTTTCACTCTACTTCATTCTTTTAACTAAAAAAAGTATAAAAGAATTTTTTAAAGATGAAGAGCTTAGGCTTTTCCTTTCTGTTACTTTATTCTCAACATTAGTTATTACAATCGATAATATAATAGCCTCAATTTATAATTTTGCTGATTCGCTGAGATACTCTTTCTTTCAAGTCAGCTCTGTAATTACATCAACAGGATTTTTCACTGCAAATATTGGAGAATGGAAGGATACAAGTCAATTTATTCTGCTTTTCTTAATGATTATAGGTGCTAGTGCCGGTTCAACCGGTGGCGGTACAAAAATGATAAGGCTGCTTGTACTTATAAAAACGGTAAAAAGGGAATTTTTAAAAATTATTCACCCAAAGTCAGTACAAACTATAAAGGTAAACGGAAAAGCATTTGATAACAACTCCTTAAACAAAATATATGCTTATTATTTCGCTTATTTTCTTTTAATAGGTGCAGGTACAATATTAGTATCCTTTGATACGCAGGACTTTGTCACAACCTTTTCAGCAGTGGTACAAGCAATAGGCAATACGGGTATAGGACTAGGAAATGTAGCTCCCGGCGGCAGCTTTGCTGTGTTTAACCCCTTTAACCAAATGGTTTTATCATTTTTAATGATTGCAGGAAGATTAGAGATTTTCCCATTGCTGCTAATGCTTACACCTAGCTTTTGGTCAAAAAGCAATATGTAGGTTATTAAAGCTAGCTGCAAATCTATGCAAAGGCTAATAACATTTTAAGCAAAAGCACCTTAAATGATTTTTTATGCCTTATATTCTGTTTTATTGCTATTTTTAATTATATAATATGGAGGTAATATATGTCCAAGCTTACATACAAGCACACTCTTACAGCCTGCTTTAATGGGTATATCGTTCAGGCTATAATTAACAACTTTATACCATTGTTGTTTTTAACATTTAATAGGACCTTCGATATTTCATTGACTAAAATAACCTTTTTAGTATCCTTTAATTTTGGTTTTCAGCTTTTAGTAGATGCTATTTCTGTTAAATTTGTTGATAAAATAGGCTATCGATTGTCTACGGTAATTGCTCATATTTTCAGTGCCTTAGGATTGATTTTACTTGCATTTTTGCCTTACATTTTTAACGATGCTTTTACAGGAATAATTATTTCCGTGGCAGTTTATGCAATAGGCGGAGGTATGATAGAGGTTTTAATCAGCCCTATCGCCGAGTTTTCCCCCACTGAAAACAAAGAAAAAACAATGAGTCTTTTACACTCATTTTATTGCTGGGGACACGTATTAGTGGTGCTGATTAGTTCTATTTTCTTTTGGCTGTTTGGAATTGAAAATTGGCGTGTTCTTTCAATTCTTTGGGCAATTATCCCTATTGCCAATGTATTGTTGTTTCTTAAAGTTCCTATTAATGAGCCAGATAAGCAAGTTGCACAAAAAGGCGAATTTAAAAGGCTTTTTCTAAACAAAACCTTTTGGATAATGATTGTTTTAATGCTTTGTGCCGGTGCTAGTGAACAAGCAGTAAGTCAATGGGCATCGACCTTTGCTGAAAAAACTCTAGGAATAAGAAAAGAAGTCGGCGACCTTGCTGCGCCTATGATGTTTGCAATATTTATGGGCAGCTCTAGGTCATTCTATGGCAAATACGGGCATAGAATTAATATCAATAGCTTTATGCTCTATACAGGAGGACTTTGCTTCATTTCATATCTGCTTATAGCTTTATCAAATAATCCTATTTTAGGTCTAATAGGCTGTGCTTTATCAGGGCTTTCAGTAGGAATAATGTGGCCGGGTACCTTTAGCATATCATCAAAAATACTAAAAGGCGGTACTTCTATGTTTGGTCTGCTTGCAATGGCAGGTGATATTGGCTGTATGGCAGGTCCTGCTTTAGTAGGAATAATCTCTAAGGAATATGACGGAAACTTAAAAGCAGGTATTTTATCAGCTGCTATTTTTCCTTTGGTTTTAATAACTTTGCTTTTTCTTATTAGCAAAAACTCAAAAGCTTCAACTCAGAAAGGCGGTAATTATGGACTTTAAAGAAATTAATCTTGAAAATGAAAGCTTAAACCTTTTTTCTATGCTTAAAAACGATTGGTTTTTACTTACAGCAGGAAATGAAGAAAAGTTTAATGCCATGACTTGCTCATGGGGCTTTTTAGGTGTAATGTGGAATAAAAACGTAGTAATGCCCGTTGTTCGCCCTCAACGCTACACAAGGGAATTAATCAATTCTCATGATTATTTCACAATTAGTTTCTTCGATAAAAAGTATAAAAAAGAGCTAAGCTTTTGCGGTTCTCATTCCGGAAGAGACATGGATAAAATGTCACAAGTTGAGCTTACGCCTGTATTCATGAACAATGCTGTTTTTTATAAAGAAGCAAAGCTCACTATTCTAGCTAAAAAGCTTTTTGTAAATCAGCTTGATGAAACCAGCTTTATTGATAAAAGCTTGCTGGATAACTATAAAGAAAAAGACTTTCATTATCAATATATCGGTGAAATAATTAAATCCTACAAATAAAATTTAAGCCTCTTTATTGATATTCAATCATATTTATTAAGCTTATTGAATAATATTAAAATAAATTAAAGCTAAGTAATGTGATTGTGAGGAATATCAATGAAACTGGAACAATATCAAAAAAGAAAAAAGATAGTAAAAACAATTAAAATTTCCGGAGTTATTCTCCTAGCTGCTTTTATCGCATCATATCCTTATATTAAGAACCAAAATATTGATTTCAACCCTTTTTATAGCAAAAGCATCGACGCCTTAGCACAAACCGCTCTTTTCAGCGCAGGTTTAACCATGCCTGAGGGTGGTATTAAGGCAGTTCAGGCAAATATTGATTCAATCACTCTTAATTCTGGAGATAAAGCATTTTTAAACGTTAAACAAATGTCAAGTGGAGAAACTCTTGTTGCTTTTTTTAAGTCGGAAAACGAAGAAGATGAGGGGTATAGTGACAATGACATTGAGGAAAATGTTGTCGAAAACAGCTCCTCACCTCAACAAAACGAAGATCAGCCGAAAACTGATAACACTCAAACAGTGCAAAATCTTTTACTAAGGCAAAATATCTCCGATTTTAAAACAGAGGTGGATTATAAAGCAGAAGGAAAGAAAAGCGGTAAAATCATTAGTCAAAATTTTTCATCAGAGGAATCAAATAGTATTCTCAAGCTTGAAAAAGGCGGGTTTTTAAGAAATGCTACCGACCATACTCTTAACGATATTAAAAAAGTAGTTTCGCAAAAGCCAGATATAAAAATAGAAAAAAATAAAGACCCACAAGTACTAATTATGCACACACATGCCACTGAAGGGTATGAGCCATATACAAGGGATTATTTTGATGTTGATTTTTATGACAGAACTCGTGACAGCTCTAAAAATGTTGTTGCCGTCGGATATGAAATTGCAAAGCAGCTTGAAAGTGCGGGTATTTCAGTTATTCAAGACGGTACTTTGCATGACTATCCTTCTTATACAGGCTCCTATTCACGCAGCGAAAAAACTGTACAGGAAATTCTTAAAAAATACCCTTCAATAAAAGTTGTTATTGACGTACATAGAGATGCAATTATTAAAACAGATGGCAGCAGAATCGCTCCAACAGCTGAAATAAATGGAAAAAAGGCAGCGCAGGTAATGATTATATCCGGCTGTGATGATGGTACGTTTAATATGCCTAATTATTTTGAAAATTTAAAGCTTGCTTCCATGCTTCAGCAGGAAATGGAAAGCAGCTACCCCGGTCTTACAAGAGCGATTTTATTTGATTATAGAAAGTATAATCAGCATCTTACTACCGGTTCTCTTTTAGTTGAAGTCGGTTCTCATGCAAACAGCCTTGAACAAGCTGTTTATTCAGGTGAGCTTGTAGGAAAAGCCTTAGCAAGCACCTTATCACAATTAAGCACATAAAATTTAATACATAAGCAATTGCTCAATCTCATCTTTTTCAAGGCTGGGGTTGAGCGATTTGTTTATAGCATCTGATATTATGTCCGAATAATTATTTACAACAGCGTCAATATTTCTGGGAGTAACCATCATATTTCTGCTTAACAACTGTGAATTTTCATTGCTATTACAAAGGCTGTCAAGGTCAATCACCATAGGCACTCCAATAGCATAGCACGGTATGCCCAATGTATCCTTTGTCAAAGCTTTTCGCATATTTCCAACACCAGAACCGGGGCTAATTCCCGTATCCGTAAATTGAATTGTGCTTGTAAGTCTATTTATGTCCGAGCAGGCAAGTGCATCTATTGCAATAACAAAATCAGCACCAATTTCTCTGCAAATTGCTTTAATTTGATTTGTACTTTCAATCCCTGTTTGTGAAAGCACATTTGGCATCAAAACATATACCTCTCTTAAATTAAGCTTTTCGAAATCCTTCAGCTGCTTAAACTGGGCAGTTGCAAGCACCTTTGCAGCTGTCTTTATGCCAAGGGCATCGGGAGTAATAGCACGGTTTCCAAGTCCTGTTACAAGCACCTTGCCCTTTGGCAAACTTTCGCTCAAACATTTTGTTAATGCTTTCGTTTCATTGGTTTTTTCTCCTTTGCAAAAGATAGTATAATAGTTTCCGGCAGATTTGTTATATAAGCTTTCGCCTTGTTTATCAATTTTAATATGACTAACCTTACAGCTTTCATAAATATATGATTTTGCAATAATCCCCTCTGGATTCTCTTCAGTTTTTAATCGCTCTGTATATTCTAAGGCTAAGTCGGTTCGTTTAAAATTATAGTACTTTTTCATATATCCTCTTTTTTCTATTGTTTTTTCAGTTTTTTTAAAGTTTTTTTATAAAAAAGGCTTGCATTTTATAATTTAATATGATATAATTTTAATTCGCAAGCATAGTTTATGCTATTTTTATAAATATAATAGATATAATTTATTTACTAAATAAGACTTTGTTGAAGGAGGTGTAAAAATGGCTAACATTAAATCCGCTAAGAAGAGAATTCGTGTTTCTAAGAAAAGAACTGATAATAACAAGGCTAAAAGAACTTTCTTAAAAACTGTTATGAAAAATACAGTAGTGGCTGTTTCTGAGGGTAACATTGAAAATGTAAGCAAGACAGTATCAATTATTGACAAATCCTCTGCAAAGGGTCTTATCCATAAAAATAAAGCTGCCAGAATGAAATCTCAACTTGCAAAGAAAGCAAATGCAGTTTAATTTATAGCAAGCTTAAAGATACAAGAGGAATTCTCTTGTATCTTTTTTCATGCTTTATGCAGCTGCATTAGTTTTTTCTTCTTCCTTAACTATATCCGTGAATCTAATCATGTTTTCTGCAAAAATTCCATATCCCCGCTCGGGGTCGTTTACAAATACATGAGTAATTGCTCCTACAAAGTTTCCGTTTTGTATAATCGGGCTGCCGCTCATCCCTTGTACCACACCTCCTGTTTTTTCTAAAAGCTCCTTATCGGTTATTTTTATAATCATGTTTTTTGACATTTGTGTATAGTCATAATTAATTTTTTCAATTATAATATCATATTCCTGTGGAGCTGTACCTTCAATCGTTGTGAGAATTTTTGCCTCTCCCACCTGCACATCTTGTTTTAAGCTCACCGGCATGGTGTTTTCTTCATCTACTTGTTCTAATATTCCAAAGACTCCGGATTCATTATTTAATATTACATCTCCCATACTTTCCGATGAAATAAAGCTGCCGTTTAATGCTCCAGGATTTCCTTTTACACCCTTTGTTACTGAATTAATTATAACAGGCACAGAATAAGCTTTGTCAATAGGTAAAATAATTCCCGTATCAATGTCGCATACAGGATGACCCAGTCCTCCGAAAACCTTATTTTCAGGATTAACAAAAGTCATTGTACCAAGTCCTGCCGAGCTATCTCTTACCCATAAGCCTGCTCTCGCTTTATTATCAATTTTTGAAATAACAGGCTTTACATTTGCTTTTCTTTCTTTGCCATCTCTTTGATAAATTATTTCTACATTATCATCCTTTTGCGAATATTGCTGAAGCTTTTGTGTAAAATCATTTGTATCTATTATTTTTTCACCGTTTATGCTTATTAAAATATCTCCCTCTTTAATTCCAGCCTCTTTCGCCGGACTAACATTTCCATTTTCTGTACTTACATCTCCTATGCCAATTGTTACAATCCCTTTTGTTAATAATTTTATCCCAAAAGGCTTTCCACTAGGCGAAACACTTTGAGCCTTCACTGTTGATACACTAATGCTTTTTACTTTAAATATTCCTAAAAGCTTTACATCCATTTTTCTCTCACTTGAATTAATAGCAGCAAGCTCTTCATTGTTAAATCCTGCTTTTAATGGCATATTTGAAAATTCAAGCTGCTTTCCTTCATAAACCAAATAATCATCTGCCAAAATATTATTATAGTACATACAACTTCCTGTAATAATGCCAAATGCTATTACAGATAGTATAGCGATTGAATTAATTATATATTTAATAGCTTTCATAATTTTCCTCTCTTTTTTGCTGTCAAAATAATTGATGATGAAAATAATATTTGCAAAATGAATTTTTTTATAATAGGAATTAATTGATTTCTAAATTTGCTTTTTATTTTTTAAAAAACATTCTAAATGCACCAATCTTTATTTTTTAACATCTTGTATAATCTAAATATTTGTGATATTATATTTATATTCAATACAATATAAAATAAGCAGACTTTAATTATTTATTTAAGATTCTAGCTAATGAAAGGTAATATATGAAAATTGCAGTAAAAATTTTAAAAGGAATTTTACTTTTTTTAACAGCTATTTGGGGTATTTTTTTAGGCATGCTTGTTCCCTTATCTCTTATAATTGTAGGAGATGATATGGGACTTGACCCTGGATTTTCAAGGAGTGCGCCAGTATGGCTATGGTTTATAAATTCATTCGTTTTTCACTTAGGTGGAACTTTAATGACCATGATTAATAAAATGAAAGCAGCTTTTTTTATGGCTATTTCAGNAATAATAATAAATTTCATTGTTTTTCATCTCATGNATCAGTATTATATAGGTAGTGGGGATACTCAAGCAACAATGCTATATATGCCCCAAATATTTATATCAATATTGATTATCTGCATTGCTATTATTACACAATATCCAGAATATATCAGNAAAAAGGAATTAGAAGATGCTAAAAAAGCACCTTCCATCCTTGCTGAAAATAGCAGTGCCGTCACCANGAAAAAGGTGAGAAAGGAATGAATTATGAGTGGCTTAATTTCCAACAATCCTAATGAAGTTCAATTTCACATTAAAACAAAGGCTGGTGAAGTAGGACGATATGTTATTCTACCGGGAGATCCTGGCAGAGTAAGACAAATAGCTCAGTATCTTGACAATGCTGAATTTGTTGCCCAAAATCGTGAATATACTACCTTTACAGGCTTTTTGCTCGGTAAAATGGTTAGTGTTACAAGCACTGGTATAGGCGGCCCGTCTGCTGCTATTGCTGTTGAAGAGCTTATTAAATGTGGTGCTGATACCTTTATACGGGTTGGAACAAGCGGAGGAATAAGTACAGATGTTATTGGCGGGGATTTGCTAATAGCCACAGCAGCTGTTAGAGGTGAAGGTACAAGTAAAGAATACCTCAGTGAGGATTATCCCGCTGTCGCAAACTTTAATGTTATGAACGCCTTGTATCAAAGTGCAAAAGCTCTATCCACAAATGAAGATGGAAATCGTTTTCATATGGGTGTTGTGCAAAGTAAGGATAGCTTTTATGGAGAAATAAATCCCGAAAATATGCCTAACTCTTCTTTCTTGAAAAACAGATGGGAAAACTATGTTAAGGCAAACTGTCTTTGCTCTGAGATGGAGGCTGCTGCCTTATTTTCCGTATCAATTGCTAGGAATGTTCGTGCGGGTGCTGTTTTAACCGCTTTATGGAATGTTGAACGCACTAATTCAGGTTTGCCTGATAAAACCTGCTATGACTCCACTCGTGCTATAAAATGTGCTATCGATGCAATTAAGCTTCTTATCAAAGAAGATTATAATTGTTGAAAACTTTAATAAATTTTTGTTTTATTTTCTTATCTTTATATGCAAAATGATGAAAAATATATATTTTTGTTAATAGATATTGTAAATATTTTTTGTTTGTGTTAAAATAAATATAATGGGTTAGTTCCATTTTTTTATAGCTTTTTTATAAAGCTATTTTGTAATGATATTTTTTAATATTCCCTTATTTTGTTTACTATATATACGATTATGAGCTAACCGAAAATTCTATTGGGAAAGGGTATAATCAAGATGAATTCCTTTGCGGAAATATTTGAAATGATGACCAAGCAGCTGGATTTGACCGATGTGGCATATAATCTTTGGATAAAGCCTATAAAGCCTGTAAAGCTTGACAATAATAAAGTTATACTATATGTTGAAGAGCCTTATGTAAAAAAAATTATAGAGGAAAACTATATCACAAAATTTCAATATCATTTTAAAGAAATTTTAGGTTTTGACGTTGAAATAGAAATTAATTCCAAGGAAAGCTCCCAAAGTAAATTCGAGCCTATTCCTGAGCTTGATGATGATGAGGATATGCAAAAAAGGCTTGAAATCTCCATTGCAAATGGGGAGTATAAGCATACCTTTGATGCATTTATAGTCGGTCCTTCAAACAAACTAGCATATTCTGCTTGTAAGGCAGTAGCAAGGATGCAGACAAATACATACAATCCTTTATTTATATACGGTGATTCAGGGCTTGGAAAAACTCACTTACTTTCTGCTATATCTCAAGAAATGTCGGTGAATTTTCCTGAAAAAAATGTAATTTACGTGTCTGCTGAAACCTTTACTAATGAATTTATACAATCAATTGCTGATTCCACTATGGATAAATTTCATGATAAATATAGAAGTGCTGATGTTTTATTGGTTGACGATATTCATTTTATTGCCGGAAAATCCTCTACTGAGGAAGAATTTTTCTATACATTTAATGAATTGCATCGCCTAGGAAAGCAAATTGTTCTTACCTCTGATAGACCTCCAAAGGAAATTAAATCGATTACCGATAGACTGAAAACCCGTTTTGAGTGGGGGCTTATAGCTGATATTCAAACTCCTGATTTTGAAACAAGGGTAGCAATTTTAAAAAGAAAAGCTCAGCTGCTTAATATGAATATTAGCAATGAAGTTATTGAATTTATTGCTAATAAGCTGAAAAATAATATACGTCAGCTTGAAGGCTGTATTATTAAAATGAATGCACTTATGCTAATGACTGATATTCAGCCTACTATTTTAATGGCACAAAATGTTATAAGAGATATTTTAACTGACCATCAGCCTATCCCTGTCACTGTTGAAAAAATTATTAATGAGGTTGCTAATATTTATAATGTGACGCCTGATGAGATACGCTCACAAAAACGTTCTGCTAATATTTCCACTGCAAGACAAGTGGCTATTTATGTAGTACAGGAAATAACGGGAATGCCCTATACAGCCATTGGCATGGAGTTTGGCGGCAGAGATCATTCTACAATTGTTTACGCTATTAATAAGGTTAAATCCATTATTAAAAAAGACCCAAGCTATAAAAGTACTATTGAGGATATTATTAAGAATATGCGAGTTGTGTAAAAAACCTTGTTTTTTACACGCATAATTCGTCGTTTTTCGCCAACATGGCGAAATAATCAGCAAAGCTGATTACCACGACAAATTAGCTATTTCTCTTTCTTTGATCCTTGATAAAAACCTTGTTTTTTACACGCATAATTCGTCGTTTTTCGCCAACATGGCGAAATAATCAGCAAAGCTGATTACCACGACAAATTAGCTATTTCTCTTTCT
>JGI24710J26742_10002612_pt1 | contig 15802 bp, 12 predicted proteins | sample BioPla2DNA2_FD_26742 | JGI IMG/M metagenome (IMG submission 26742) | reverse complement strand
CTTCAGCCCGTGCGTGCCCCATAGACACAAGACCGTATACTAGCCTTTCATTAAAAGGGTCTCACAATGCTTTGTATATTGCCTAATTTTCAAGGTGCAGGTCCTTCCCTCTAAAGGAAGGCGGACTATAATAATACCAGCATTAAACAATGATGTCAATGCAAATATTAAACAAAACTTAACATTAATTTTACTTTGCTTTCATCCAATAAATATTGAAATATCATCCAACCGGTGTCAATTAATTCTTTAACTCATTCAGTTCTATTCGTTTTTAATTTTGAAATACTCTCTTCAATGAGATTCTTTTTTGCCGTTGCCTTTTCAAGTTTGGCTTTTTCGTTGGACACAATATTTTCAGGAGCTTTCGCAAGGAACTGTTCATTTGACAGCCTATTCGAAAGCAGGTCGATGTCCTTTTCACATGCAATCAGCTCTTTTCCAAGCCTCTCCAGTTCTTTATCGATATCCACAAGTTGCCTGGCAGGGATTAATACTCTCGCATTTCCTGTGATAACCTGAATAGCGTCATCCAAACCTTCAAAACTTTCCCCGATTTCTACCGAATCTGCAAATGCAAACCTCTTAAGGTAGGGCAAGCCTTCAACAAATAGACTTTCATTTTTTGTTTCGATAAAAAGTCCGGTTCTTCTACTCGGCGGGATATTCATCTCACCTCTAATAACCCTTATACCCTTAATTACTTCAATAATTTCCTCCATTTGTTTTTCTTCAAAGTCAAAATTTATTTCCTCGTTGAAATCGGGGTAATTCGAAATCATTATGCTTTCACAATTATGAGGCAATGCCTGATATATCTCTTCTGTAATAAAAGGCATAATCGGGTGTAAGAGTTTTAGCAATTCGGTAAAACCGTAAACCAGCATCTGTTTACTGTTTATTTTTTGTTTCGGATCATCGGAGTTAAGTTTCAGTTTGGAAATCTCAATATACCAGTCACAAAAAACATCCCATATAAAATCATACAACTTACCCGCAGCAACTCCGAGATCAAAATTTTCGATGTTTTCGCGAACCTCTTTTGTCAGTCGGTTTAATCCGTTAATCAGCCATTTATCTTCCAGACTCAATTCTTCCGGAGGACTTCCGGGGACTACGTCGGAGACATCATTCATTAATATAAATCTTGCTGCATTCCAGATTTTATTTGCAAAATTTCTCGAAGAGGTAATCTTTTCTTCAGAAAATCTTGTATCATTCCCCGCACTTATACCGTTTATCAGTGCAAACCTCAGGGCATCCACACCGAATCTCTCAATAATATCTATCGGATCTATACCGTTATTCAGGGATTTGGACATCTTTCTTCCCTGGTCATCACGAACCATACCGTGAATCAAAACATTCCTAAAAGGTGTTTCCCCGACATTTTCAATACCGGAAAAAATCATCCTTGCAACCCAAAAGAAAATAATGTCGTATCCCGTAACCAATGTGTCATTCGGGTAGAAATAATCCATCTCCTCAGTCTTTTCAGGCCACCCAAGTGTTGAAAACGGCCAAAGCGCTGAGGAAAACCAAGTATCTAACGTATCTTCATCTCTGACCAGCCTGTTGTCGCCGCATCGGTTGCATCTCTCAGGTTTATTTTCCGAAACAATAACCTCACCACAATTTCCGCAGTAATAAGCCGGGATCTGATGCCCCCACCACAGCTGTCTTGAGATACACCAATCCTTGATGTTGTTCATCCAGTTAAAATATGTTTTCTCAAAATGTTCGGGAATAAATTTCGTATCCCCGTTTAATACTGCTTTAATTGCAGGTTCTGCCAGCGGTTTCATCTTTACAAACCACTGCATTGACAATCTTGGTTCAATAAGGGTATCACACCTGTAACAACAACCGACATTATGAGTAATGGGTTCTATTTTTGACAATAAACCAAACGATTTAAGGTCTTCGACAATTTTCTTTCTGGCTTCGTTTCTGTCCAGTCCGCAATAAACCCCTCCATCCTCATTTATTGTCCCGTCTTCATTCATAATGTTCAGAGCAGGAAGATTATGTCTTTGAGCGACTTCAAAGTCGTTCGGGTCATGTGCAGGTGTAATTTTAACTGCACCGGTGCCAAATTCGACATCCACATACTCATCTGCAACTATGGGGATATCTCTATTTACAAGAGGCAATATTGCGGTTTTGCCAATCAAGTCTTTATATCTTTCGTCTTTCGGGTTCACCGCAACAGCGGTATCCCCCAACATCGTTTCCGGTCTTGTAGTCGCAACTTCTATAAAATCAAGCGTTCCCGCTACAGGGTATTTTATATGCCATAAAAAACCTTCAGATTCAACGAATTCAACCTCTGCGTCGGAAATACTTGTTTTACAGCTTGGGCACCAGTTGATGATTCTCTCTCCCCTATAGATTAAACCTTTTTTGTAATAATCAATAAAAGCCTTATTCACCGCTTTACACGAGGCATCATCCATGGTAAATCTCAGCCTGTCCCAATCACATGAACAGCCGATTTTTTTAAGTTGTTTGACGATTCGTCCACCAAAACGGCGGTTCCAGTTCCACGCTCTTTCAAGAAAAGCTTCTCTTCCTATTTCTTCTTTAGTTATTCCTTCCTGAGCCATAGCTTCAACAATCCTGGCTTCAGTGGCAATAGACGCATGGTCGGTTCCCGGTTGCCATAACACATTGTAACCTTGCATACGTTTTGCCCTTATTATTAAGTCTTGTATGGTGACATCAAGAGCATGCCCCATATGAAGCTGCCCGGTAATGTTCGGAGGAGGCATCGTAATCGAATAAGGGGTCTTTTCTTTATCTACAACTGCTTTAAAATACCCCTTTTTCACCCACCCATCATATATTCTCTCTTCGGAAGAGGAAGGTTCATATACTTTATTCAGTTCTACTGCCATTGATATCCCTCCAGATTGATTGTTGAATTATATTATCACCGCTTTATCTCAAGGTGTCAATCTTAAGACCACAAAAAAGTCGACTCGGAGAACTTCTCCGAGTCGACTTTAAATTAAAAATTCAGCTTCCTGGAACTATCGGAGATACCCCTTCAGGTATTGGGCAGGTATATCCTTCTTTAGTCCTTTCTATAAATTCCTTCTTCGCCTTTTCCAGCAATGAAGGATCTTCAAATATATCTATAGCTGTCCCTGCAATTACCTTTCCCGCTACAATTAATCCTTTATCGGCAATTGATGTTATACCGCATGATACATTTTGCCAGGAATGCCCAGGGCTGTTGTGCGGATAACACACCACTCTTATCTGTGCGGTCGGGGTAAGCCAGCTCACATCTCCGACATCGGTAGATCCCGGCGAGCGATAGTCATTCGGAACATGAGGTATTATAAAATCGTTAATTATCTTATTCCCAGAGTGGTATATCTTTTCAACCTGATTCTTTATTTCGGAATTCAGATTTGTTCCGCTCCCCGGTAGTTCGTCGGGTATATAATCATACGTTTGCTTCAGCTTGCCTGCATATTCAATCTCTCCTTCATCATATTTCGGAGCTCCGACATACTTGAAATTTTCATACATAAGTTTTTCAAGTTCGTTGTTAGGCACGGTATCAGCAGTTCCGTCTATGAACACCCTCTCCATAGTAGTATCTGTCATAAGGGCTGCCGCTTTTGCAATATTGTCCACTCTGTCAACCAGTTTGAGGTTATTCTTTACAGTAGTATCCCTTATCATGTATAAAACACTGGCTGTTGGTTGAACAACATTGGGCGACACCCCTCCCCCATCAATCATTGCATAGTGGACACTCGCGGTTTTGGGTATATGCTCTCTCAAATACTGTACTCCGATATTCAAAAGTTCAACAGCGTCAAGCGCGGATCTCCCAAGTTCGGGACAACCCGCCGCATGTGATGCAACGCCTTTGTACCTATATTCAATCTGGATGCTTGATGTACTGCTTCCTGATGAAACTTCGTTTGAATCGCCGGGATGCCATGTCAATGCAGCATCAAGTTTGCTCCAAAGCCCCTCCCTTGCCATGAAAGCTTTTCCGGCTCCACCTTCTTCGCCCGGGCAACCATAAAGAATAACGGTTCCGCTTTTCCGGGAACTTTCCAGATACTTCTTTATCCCCAAGGCTGCAGCAAGCGATCCTGCTCCCAGCATGCTGTGCCCGCATCCATGTCCGTTGCCGCCTTTGACAAGTTCTTTTTTTTCAGTTTCACCGCCAACCTGAGATAATCCCGAAAGAGCATCGTATTCTGCAAGAATACCGATTATCGGTTTCCCTGAACCAAAACTACCGGAAAAAGCCGTTTCAATTCCGCATATACCCTTCTCTACATCAAAACCACATTCTTCAAGAACTTTACAAAAAAGTTCCATTGATTTATATTCCATTAACGACAGTTCAGCATATTCCCAGACTTTTTTAGAAACATCACAGACGAGATCACGATTATCGTCAATGTATTTCATGCTTTCAAATTTAAAATCCATAACATTAATCTCCTTATTAGTAAAGCACCTTGCTTAAAAAGTCCTTTGTCCTCGGATTTTGCGGATTCCCGAAAATTTCCTGCGGGGTTCCCTGTTCTGCAATAATACCTTCATCCATAAAAAGTACCCTGTCAGAAACATCCTTGGCAAAACCCATTTCATGTGTAACTATGACCGTCGTCATTCCGCTTTTAACAAGGTCTTTTATAACCTGCAATACTTCCCCCACCATTTCCGGATCCAAAGATGAAGTCGGTTCATCAAACAACATCACATCCGGTTCCATCGCAAGCGCTCTCACTATTGCAAGCCTCTGCTTTTGACCACCTGAAAGCCTGTTTGGGTGTTCATGGATTTTGTCGTATAAACCAACCTTATTCAAAAGCTCCTCGGCCTGTTCCTTTGCCTCAATCTGGGTTTTCTTACCTGTCATAACCGGAGCTAAGGTAATATTTTTTTCAACAGTAAGATGCGGAAATACATTGAACAATTGAAATACCATTCCCATCTTCTGTCTGTGATTGTCGATATCTATACCTTTTTGTGTTATGTCGACACCTTCAAAAATAATCTGACCGGAATCGGGAATTTCCAGCAAATTCAGGCACCTTAAAAATGTGCTTTTCCCGGAACCGGATGGGCCTATTACCGATACCACTTCTTGAGGCTTTATGTGTTCTGTAATTCCTTTTAAAACTTTTAACTTCCCAAAACTTTTTTTAAGATCAATAGTTTTAATCACTAGCTTTAAGCCTCCCTTCATAAACCGCAACCAATTTACTGAGCAGATAGGTCAAAATAAGATAAATAGCTCCGACTATCACCAGCGGTTCGAACGACATGTAGGTAATCCCTTGTATTGTTTTAAACGATGTCATCAGATCTCCGACGAAGAAGGTTGATGCCAGAGACGTTTCTTTTATAACCATAATAAACTCATTCGCCAAAGCGGGAAGGATATTTTTCACTGCCTGAGGTGCCACGATTTTTAGCATAGTCTGCCTTTTGGTGAGACCCAAACTCCTTGCAGCTTCCGTCTGCCCCTTTTCAACCGACTGAATACCGGATCTAATAATTTCCGCAACATACGCCGCCGAGTTCAATGCCAATGCAGTCGCAACTGAAGAGAACTTTGTAAAGTTAATGAACTTTATCATCTCCGGAATTACAAAGTAGAAAAAATAGAGTTGTAACAACAGCGGTGTTCCCCTGATGATTTCAATGTATATATTGGCAAGCCACCTAATCGGATAAATTTTTGACATTTTCATCATTGCAAGAAAAGATCCGAGAAATACACCGATAGCTACCGTCAGGGCTGAGAGCAAAAGTGTCATCCCCACCCCTTCGAGGAACAGGGTGTTGTACCTTGATAGAAGACCGATAATTCTTTCACCTAAATGTGTCCACAAATGTATTCACCTCACTTAATGTAGGTAGCCGGCAAAAATATTTTGTGCCGGCTACTCTTTTAAAGTTCTCAGACAATAATATTGTACAGAATTAATTTTTCCAACCTATTTCAGCCGCAAGGTTTCTCGCGTCATTGTTCCATTTTGTAAACAAATCTTCAGCTGCAGCTTTTGAAATAATTTCATTGATTTTTTCACACAATTCCGTCTCTCCCTTTGGCATGCCCACAACATTACCTTCAGATTCATATTCATATAAGAAACCTGATAATTTTACTTCGGGATAGTTTTCGTTTATCGTGATTCCATTTGTGCCGGCAACACCTACTCCGTCTACCTTTCCGGCAATGAGCATCATAACTCCGTCGTTAATATTCGTAACAATTTCCACCTTCGCATCAGGAAGCTGGCTTTCGAGCAAGCTCAGTTGAAGCGAGGCGTTCTGAACCGCTATGGTCTTTCCTGAAAAGTCCTCAGCTGTTTGGTACTTGTCGACTTCTGTGGTTTTAACTAAAATACCTTGACCGTTATCTTCAGATATCACATTATAAAATTCGGAAAGTTCCATTGCCTCTGCTCTTTCTTCTTTCCAAGCAAGACCTGCCAATACCATATCAACCTGACCGAGAGACACTGCAGTTTGAAGCGCGGAAAAGTCCATAGCTTCAATTTTCAGTTCTACACCCAAGTTTTCAGCAATGTATTTTGCAAACTCAATATCCACCCCGACATACATATCCTGTCCTTCTTTTGAATCATCGATAAATTCCATAGGTGCAAAGTCAGGACTTGTCGCCATTGTGATAACTCCGTCCGCAAGTATTTTTTCCAACCTGTTTGCCGGTTCTTTAGCTTCTTTTTTACCGCATCCTGCCAACATGCTCATTGCAAGTAATGCAATTAATAAATAGGTCAATATTTTTTTCATCTTTTTTCTCCTCTTATTCACACAAAATTGAATATTATGAATAATATCAGAATATTTTATGAATATCAAGCCACAATTTCGAATATTTTGTGAATTCTTTGATTTTTGTTGTAATTAACCAAAATAGCAAAAAAAAATAACAATAAATTGTTATTTTTAGTCCTGATTATTCTGTTTCGAAATTAAAAGGAAGATTTCACAACATTTTTTCTATTACTTTATTTTATATAAATTTTCATATATATACTTACTCTTCCTAGTAGTTATTTCGACCTGTAAGGACAAATATTTAATAATAATTGTCAATAATAGGAATATTCCGGAAAACGCTGATGAAATAAGTATCATCAGAGTCGTCCATCCCTCAACCGGTTTTCCCAACAAAAAAACTACAACAGCATATATACCGCTAAACGCTGTAAAAAGCATCATAAAAATCGACAAAGACAAAGATATTCTGTATCCGACTGAAGTGAAAGTCATAAGGCTGTCAAAGGCAAGTTTACTGCGTTCTTTCGGCAAAGATTTTGAGTTAATTTTGGCTATCGGCATATATTCCACACTTGAGCACATCAAACCGCTATTCCTATATAATACTTTTCTGTAAACAAGATTTGTTGTCATTGATTCAATCCTGTTTATGGCTCTTCTGGAGACAACTCTGAACCTCTCGGTAAATAACGGATTATACCCGTCGGAATATTTATTGAAGATGCTGTAAAAAAATTTTGATGATTTTTTCGTGTTACCGACCGGCACTGCACTTACCACATCAAATCCGCTAATTGATTTGCGATATACTTCGATTATGAGTTCAATATTATAATCAATTGCTGTACTTTCGAACTCAAAAACAAAGTCTCCGATTGCCGCATCAACACCTGCATTCATTGAACGTTGAACTCCTTGAGGATAGCTCATCTTTATTAGACTGACACTGCAATTGTAGCCGTCGGAACATTCAAGCAATTCATCTTGTATTGGAGTTTTGCAGTAGTCATCGACAACAATTATCTCAAAGTTTTCGAAATGCAGAGTTAAAAGTTCATTTACCTTGCCGATAAATTTGACGGCGCGTTCTGCATCATCGCCTGCATATATCACAGCAGACACAAAATTTTTTTCTTTTTCATTGTTATTATTCACTTAGCACCTCATCGAGATCATAGACGGTATTTATTTTTCCGGATAACACACTGATAAAGGTGGGGTTCTCGCTGAATTTTCTGATTACGGTCGGTCTGCTGTCATCTACTTCACTGGTCGACATTATCGGCTTCATGGAATAAAGCGATTCTTTATATCTAAAATCATATTTGTCACGAAGGTACTTTCTCGCCAATTTCCCCATATAGGGATATGCCGTCTCAGGTTTGCCGGGACATATATTGCAATTATAAAGTGATGTTTTATTGCACAATCCTCCACTGTCCTTTTGACAATTAAAGGTCGGCAGCACATCATAACTTGTAAGATGGGGTGTAAAAGTTACCGAGGTCAATGAATGCAAACCGGTTTTTCCAAACGGCATTATGGAGAAAAACGGACCGTCCATCACTGTAATTCCCAGATTCTTCAGGTTATCGGATGGTTCACAAATTATCATTTCACACAATTCATATTTAATTTTAAATGCAGGATACCCTGCCAGTTCCAATATTTCATTACAGCTGGCATAAACTGCACTAATAACAAAGGGTGACTCGAATTCTCCGCCATCTGAAGTAATTATTGAATAGCGGTCCGCTTGTTTTTCAATTGCACAAACGGCGGTATTCAGTTTAACATCGATGTTTCTATATTCTTTTATTTTTTCGGAGTAAAAGTCTCTTAAAATTAACCAGTCATATGCATACTCCGTTGTGATAAAGGCTCCGTCGCACATGCCCTTCTTAAAATATGCATCGGGAGAGATCTCCTCACAGGGTATATCTGCATCATCACAGAATTTTATAAATCTTTCCCTGTTAGTCCAGGAAAACTTCGAAGACGTTGCATATATTTTCTTGAATTCATCGGCAATACAAAACTCAAAGTCCTTTACAAATCTCTCAAAATAATTTCGGGATTTCAGTGCGGTTGAAATGGATCTGGGATAGTGGTATCCCATATGTACTCTTGCCTGATTAATATAGGTTGCCCTTGAAAACGGAGCATTTTCGCGTTCCAAAAGAAGCACGCTATATCCCCTTTTTGCACTCTCCACAGCGGAGTAAAGTCCATACAAGCCTGCTCCGATTATTATTCTGTCATAGTTTCTGCTCATAAACAAACCTATTTGGGATTGTATTTTCCAAAAACCGCCTTTAATAAAACAATCAAAAGATTCAAATTCCCTTTTATGGGTGATATTTTGGTCGGCGTCTTTTCGTTTTTAGGGTAAATTCTGGATACCGGAATTTCCGTCGCCGTAAGTCCGATTTGCGTTACTCTAATTGAAAGATACGCCAATAATTCATAGCGGTCAAATACATCTCTAAAAATATTAACTTTATCATTGACAATATATCTTTTTGAATAGGCTCTGAATGCGTTAGTGGTGTCGGTGTACCTTTTTTTTGCAGCCAAAGAGATTATCGGTGCATGAATCAATCTGACAGCTAAGTTTCTAATGAGGGGGGTGTGTTTTTCAGTGCCGCCCTTAATAAATCGGGAACCTTGGACAAAATCATAACCCTCATCAAGTTTATCTATAAACCTATTCGTGTCTTCTATACTGTCCTTATCGTTGCCGTCAATTGTCACGAAACCTTCATATCCTTTTGATATTGCGTAGTGAAATCCCATTCGATATTGAGCGCCCTGATGACCTTTTCCCGTTTTTATCAAAATACTGTTAACGCCAAGATTCAAATCCATCATTCTCTCAATAGAACCATCTGTAGACCCGCCATCAAGAATAATAATATCGCAAATTTGAGGAATTCCTGCCTTTTTAGCTCTTTTAAGTTCCCTGATTATTCTTTCATTCTCATTAATAATCGGTATCATCAGACAATATTTTGTCTTTCTTTTTCCTTCATTAAAAACAAAAAACTCGGGAACTCCGGGTATTGAATTATATGCCATTTCCGAAAACCTCTGAAAGATATTTCGACGATTTAATCAAATCCTCAAAATCGTGCGGTATCGACATCTCAAGCGAAACATATCTGTCATAGTTAAAAGACCTTAATATGTCTCTTAACGCTAGATGTTCTTTTCTTTTAACAAGAGGTGCTAAATGGGGTTCGCTGATATGGATATGGCTGATTAACCGCAATTCGTCATCACTGAACTTAACATCTTCACCATTAATAATCACCGTACCGAAATCCAAGTTAACGGACAGTCCTTCGGACTTAATATCAGAAACAAATTTTAAGGCCTCTTTTGTGTTATTCAAAAAGTTCGTTCCGTAAACTGCAGGATTCGCTTCCAGCGCAAAATGCACTTTCTTTTTAAAAGAATAATCGCCAATTTCCGCAAAAAAGTCTTTTGCAATTAAAATGTCGGACTTATCCTTCATAATCCTGCTCTTGGGACTGCCAAAGACAAGGTTGTCGCAATTAATCATTACTGCAAAATCAATCGCCGATTTAGTATATTCCAAAAGACGTTTCCGTTGCTCTGTATCACTGAATATTACTTCATTCCTTCCATACCATAAAGACTGCATTGACGAGACTTCAAGATTAAATACTTCCTTCACATTATCGAAATATTCTTTTGCAAATATGCCTCTGTCATAAGCTTCGATGCCGAATATTTTTGTCGGGGCAATTTCAATTCCGCCGATCCCGAACGCCTTCAGCATCTTGTATGCTTTATCGTTATATTCAATCTCCCAACCGAGATTTGATACGCTTAGTTTCATGTCAACCACCAAAATTAACTATAAAATTCTTTAAATCTTCTTTCACAAAATCTTTGTTATAAAAATAGCCGTTATCCCCTCCGAACAAGCCGCTGTATATGCTCTTCATATCATAATTTGCAGGCATTTGAGAGACTTCATTTACAAACGGTTCCCCGAAAATATAACTGTAAAGTTCGCTCGCTTTGCAGGGCTCTGTCGTGATGTTTAATAGCTTTATCGAGTTTTTCTCAGCAACTTTTATATGCTCATATAAAAACTTTAGATTATAAAACTGAAAAGAAGATCTTGAGTCTGTAAAATTAAGTGATGAAAATCCGACTTCTTTGAGGTACCCGGTAAGTAGCTCTTCCTCATTTTTTGTCAGTTCCTTAAGTCGGAACATGTTGTCATCCGATTTAGTATAAAACCTGCTCAATTTCTCTTCCCCCAGCTCACAGAATTTATTGTTGTTCAGAACGCGGGGTATCCTGTTCATCATGTCAAAAATAAAATTTTTCTTTAGTCCGATACCATAAAGAGCGGGTAATCTTACAATTAAATAATCATCAAAACTGTCTATTACAAATTGTTCCAGCAGCCTTCTGTTCTTTCCATATATATTTGAATCGCTATATCTCATTATATCATTTTCGTTGACATCAATTGGGGAATCGTAAACATCAACTGTAGATATTAAGACAATCCTCTTCGGTTCTATCCGTTTAATATTTTCCATCGCGCTTTTAATTGTCTCTAAATCTTTCTGAGGAAAATTGTTTGCAATATACTTTTCTGCAGGAATGCCGCAAAAAAACAACTCATCCGGAGACAAGCCAAATGAGTCTTCAATGTTCTTTGAATTATACAAAAAATCAAAGTGACCGTGTTTTAACAAATTGCTTCCGACAAATCCAGTATAACCAACCAGTGCAACAGTCATATTTTACCTCACAAATTTTATAGGTAGAGTATATCATCACAATTATCCTAAAACAACTCGTTGCAGACTCGGATATATTACTATAAAATGTATTGGACTGAATCGATTATGTTGGTAATTGAATGAAAAAATACATCAAAAGAGATATTTCATTAAAATCATTCGTGATACTTTTAATCACAATCTCCTTTGTGAGATTGTTTTTAACATATTTTCAGAAAGCATCATTTCAGCCGGACATTTCCATGCTTGACGATCATTTGATGTATGTCTCCGCCAGAAATATTGCAAGCGGAAACTGGCTTGGGAAATACAGCTATCTGACAATGGGCAAACACATGTTATTTGCTGTTTGGCTTTCGTTGTTGAGCAAACTTGGTATTTCATTTTTATTTGCGGGTCAGGTTCTGTGTTTGCTTTCATGTCTAACCTTTGTATTTTCATTAAATCCCTTAATTGAAAACCGAATTTTAAAGCTGATTTTTTATGTCCTTTTGATTTTTAATCCGATTAATTATGCGGATTTCACTTTAAGACTTTACAGAGACAATATCTCTACTTCAATTTCTGTTTTTGTCTTCTCCTGTATTATTGGATTTGCATTAAGGGCGGGAAAAAACAACAAAAAAATGTTGTGGTTTTACGGCGTCCTTGGAGGGTTCATGTTCGGATTTGCCTACCTCCTCAGGGAAGATGGTCTTTGGCTTCTGCCTTTTTTAGTTGTCGGTGGTTTAGTTTCTCTAATTATTATTTTAAAAAATAAACAGAACCTGTTTTCCCGCTTGCTTTCTTTGTCTATGTTCATAATAATACCGATAATCTTTATATCGGCATACAGTTTTGCCAATTATGTCAAATACGGAGTATTTGAAGTCAGTGACCTCACTTCCCGCAGATTTACGGGTATGACAGGCGCATTGTTAAGGATTCCCGATTCTGACGATTACCAAAATCCTATCGCACCTTTGCCCCATGAAAAGAGAGCTCTAATTTACAGCATCTCTCCTTCTTTCCAAGAATTGGAACAATTCTTGGAAAGTCCCGGCTTTTCCCGAATGAGAAAAAATGTCGGCGATGATGTTTTCGAGTATTCCGGAGGCGGATACTATTGGGCTGTCCGAAGCGCTGCGAGTTTGTTAGGTTACTACGCTTCTCCTTCAACTGCCTATGAGTATTACTCCAATATTAAAAACGAGATAGATACTGCATGTGACGAGGGCAGAGTCTCGGGGTGTGAAAAAAGCAGAAACGGGTTTAACGCGCCCGTTACTTTTGAAGCGGTGTCAAAATCTTTTAAAGAAATGCTGTCAGAAATTTTTTACCTTTTATTTTACATCGAAATTGATTGTAGCCCCGACCCTTCTTTCGGTTCTCCGTCAGTTATAGAAGAAATGGAGTCTTTTACAAATACCGATGCATTCTTATTGGACAAGGAATACATTGACGGCAATTTATTAATCGTTTCAGCTTTCAGTAATAACGGAAAAGTACATACAGATATAGTGGACTCTAAAGGAAATTCATTGGTCATAGAAAACAAACCTTCCACCGGCGGGGATGTCTATGTGAACAACCTGCTCTTCACAGGCGAGGACATTTTAGAAGGCGATCTTTTGCGGCACCACATTCAATTTAATGATTCAAGTGACGCATTTCTGATTCTTTCCGACGGGAAAGGTTCTCACTCAGAGCCGATTTCCGATATCAAGTCGAATGTCGAAATCGGGAATATCTGTTTTTCGATAGAATATATCGGGAATAATTTTATTGAAAAGAACGCTACTTATGACTTTTTTGAAATATGGCTCTATAGACTTATGAGATTGTTCGTATATATCTTTAGGTTTATCACCCCGGTTTTGTCCGTGCTTTCAATAGTCGGAATAATCTCAGTTTTGGCAAACAGGTTAAGAATTAAGAGGAAGTTTTCACTTATGCATGACTTTGACTTGTTGCTGCTAATAACATTCGGTATATCGCTCATGTCAATTTTGCGGTTGTTTATGATTGCTTACATAGAAGTAACAGCTTTCGGAATTGGGACTTACCCTATGTACTTTGCGGTTTCCTATTTTTTAAACTATGCTTTTATTGTATGCTCATTTATATTGATGAAAAACAAAAGGTCATTGAAAAATATGTGTAAAGGAAAAGAATAACATGATAAAAATATTAACAGATTCAACCTCCGATATTTCCCCTCTTTTAGCAAAGAAACTGGGAATTGATATTATTCCGTTAAGCGTAAACTTCAGCTCGGATTCTTATCGTGAGGGCATTGAAATTTCACCGAAAGAGTTTTTTATGAAACTCAGATCGGCAAAGAAGCTCCCCACCACTTCACAACCTTCGCCTGAAGATTTCATTGTTCACTTTGAAGCCGCCAAGAGGTCGGGTGACGAGTTGTTAGCGATACTCATTTCCGGAAAGCTTAGCGGAACTTTTCAGAGTGCGATGATAGCAAAAGAAATAGTAGGCTATGACGGTATATATGTTATTGATTCAATGAACACTACCACGGGACTTCGGCTTCTTGTTGAACATGCCGTATATCTTCGAGGAAAAGGCGTTACCGCTCAAACAATTCTTAAAAATATCAATTCGGCAATTCCGAAGGTTAAGCTCGTTGCAGTAGTCGATACTCTTGAATACCTCTACAAAGGCGGTAGATTATCTTTAAGTAAAGCCGTTGCCGGTTCTTTGTTCAGCATTAAACCAATAATAAGGGTAAAAGACGGCAAGGTAGATGTCGTCGGAAAAGAACGCGGGGCAAACAGAGCCATATCAGCAATAGTCGGTTCTGTGGATCCGAAATCGATAGACTATTCTGTTCCCATATATTTTGGTTATACTGAAAAACGCGAACTGTGTAATATCCTGATGGAAGAAACCGAAAAAAGAATTTTGGCAAATGATATCAGGATTTCGGAAGTAGGTGCGGTAATAGGAACTCATGTAGGTCCGAATTGTTGCGTTTTGACCTATCTTTCAAATTAAATTGAAATCTTGAAACACTTTTTATATTATTTAACACTTGTTTTTTAAGTAGCGTTTTGACCATATTTTTGTTTCAATTAAAAACTATTTGATACCGATATTTATGATTATTGATAATTAGTGAGGGAAACCATTGAAATGGCAGAAATGAAAGAGTTAATTTTATTGCATTCCAACGACCTGCATGGTGACTTTTTAGCCGAAGAAATCGATGAAGGCTTATTGGGCGGCATTTCAATGTTGTCCGGCTACATAAACTCGGTGCGGAACGAATTCGATAATGCCGTTTACTGCATCGCAGGAGATATGCTTCAGGGTTCTATCATCGACAGCGAGTTTAAAGGTTTATCTACTATAGAAATAATGAATCTGCTTGGCCCTGATGTAGCCTCTATCGGCAATCACGAGATAGATTACGGTTTGGCACACTTGCTCTTTCTTGAACGTTGCGCCCGTTTTCCCATTGTCTGCGCAAACCTTTTTATTAAAAATCCCTATACTCGCCTATTTCATCCCCATGTTATTTTGGAAAAGGCCGGTATGCGAATAATGTTCATAGGCATCATCACCTCTGACATAATGCACGGCATGAGCAAAGATGTATTAAGCAGCTTTGTAGATGTGGTAGATGCGGCAAATGAAGTGGGAAAGATATGCAATGCCTGGCGCACCACAGATATAGACTTGACTGTTCTACTCACACATATAGGATTTGAAGAGGACAAAAAACTGGCTCAGCTTCTCGATCCGTCCTGGGGTGTGGATTTAATTATCGGAGGTCATTCACACACAGTTTTAGAGCAGCCGGAAAAAGTGAACGGTATCCTGATTGCTCAGGCAGGAGTCGGCACTGATCAGATAGGGCGTTTTGATTTAACTATTGATATGGATTCCAACTCTATCGCCTCTTACAATTGGCAGCTTATTCCAATTGACGATAGTGCCTGTCCACACGACGAGAAGATAGTAGAGGCAATTCACCGATTTAAAGATGAAACCGACAAAAAATATAATCGGATAATCTGCACACTCGCCCGACCTCTTACCCACCCGGGTCGATATCAGGAAACGGAGTTGGGAAATCTTCTGTCCGAGGTTCTTCGAGATGCATTGGAAGTGGATATCGTTCTTTTGGGTTCGGGGGGAATCCGTAAAGACAGCGTTCCCGCAGTGATTACCTATGGAGAATTGATGGAGTTATTCCCTTACGACGACAAAATGTT
>JGI24710J26742_10002609_pt1 | contig 15818 bp, 14 predicted proteins | sample BioPla2DNA2_FD_26742 | JGI IMG/M metagenome (IMG submission 26742) | reverse complement strand
GGGGGGTGTCTTAATTAATGGCAAAACCATATAAGGCACCCCATATTTAAAGCTATTTTGTGGAGGCACTAGTAATGAATAAACGGAAACCATATTATATAATAATAGCTGCCTTATGCTTCGCATCTATCATAAGCTTTTTCCTACCATATCTTCACCTTCCCGAGCAAGAGGGTGTAAGTACAGGATATAAATATGATTCGTCCCTGGCAGCGCTAGATAGTAATATTATTAAGGATGTTGCTAAGGAATCCGGTATTGCAAAAAATATCGTTTATAACACAGCAAAAAATATTGTTAATGGAAAAGACAGGCAGACTATTGAAAGCAGACTAAAGCAAAATGAATATTATATTATTGATATCCTGACTCAGCGGATGAATGATATGATGGAAGATCTGGAAGAGTTTGGAGATATTGAAACGAGAACATTCACATACTTTGGAATGATTAAGCTTTCTGCCTCCATTATCAAAACTTTTAGACAAGATGTTATAAGTGCTTTTTTAGTTATATTTACATTGATAATGACAGTGGTATTATCATTTGTAGCAGGATTTAATATGCTCTTTAACAAAAGCATCAAGGCTTATAGACCGGTGAAGATAATATCACTTCTAAATATATTTATGTCCTTAATAGGAATTATATCAATTAATGCTATCAGCATAGGGGCATTACAGGTTGATAAATTCTATAGAGAGAATTGGGGCAATGGATTCTTTATTATTGCTGCCGTTAACGGCCTGATTCTTATAATAGCAATAATCGGTAATATGCATGAAAGATGGGCGGGAATTGTTACCTTTAAGATGATATTAAAACAAAAGCAGCTTATCTTGATGACAATACCGTTTGTCCTATATGCATTACTGTTTTATTATGGTCCTATAGCCGGATGGGTTATGGCAATACAAAACTATAAGCCGGCGGCCGGTACTAATCAAGTGTGGGTTGCATGGGACAAATTTGTATATTTGCTTACTGAAAAGGATTTCTTGATGGCCTTTAGAAATACTGTGGCCATGAGTATGATTAATTTGGTATTAAGCTTTGTATTTGCTATCGGATTTGCACTCCTTCTTAATGAGGTGGTAAATATCAAAGGAAAGAAATTGGTGCAGACAGTTTCTTATCTGCCCCACTTCCTTTCCTGGGTAATCGTAGCAGCTATAGTTAAGAATGTTTTGGCTGTTGATGGTGGAATAATTAACGAATTGTTAGTTAAATGGGGTATATTGGAGGCACCTATTAATTATTTTGCTGACGGTAAGTATTTCTGGTGGATAGTCGGATTTTCAGTTATATGGAAGGAAACCGGTTGGAACAGTATAATTTATCTGGCTTCCATTACAGCTATCAATCCAGATTTGTACGAAGCAGCATCCATAGACGGTGCAGGAAGATTTAAAAAAATGATTCATATTACTCTACCCGGTATAAAATCTACAATATTTGTTCTTCTGATTATAAATCTTGGTATGATAATGAACTCAGGTTTTGAGGCTCAGTTACAATTGAAAAACGACCTGATTAAGCATACAGCGGAGGTTATTGATACATATGTACTTAATAAATCCTTCTTCCAGGGAGCGGATTTCTCCATCGGTACTGCGGCAGGTATTTTCAAGAGTGTTATAAGTATTCTTTTAGTGTCAATAGCTAACAGAACTGCCAAGGCATTTGATCAGGAAAGACTATATTAGGGGGAGGATAAAACATGAGTAAAACTAATAAAATCAAAAAAAGCCCATATGATATAGCTTTCATAATTATCAACACAATTATATTAACGGTTTTTTGTGTAGTCACCCTATATCCTATCCTGAATACCCTTGCGGTATCCTTTAATGAGGCTGTGGACACATTAACGGGTGGAATACATCTTATACCTAGAAAATGGACTATACAGAACTACAAGACTGTATTTAACATGAGGAATCTGATGACAGGTGCTTATGTATCTGTGATGAGAACCGTGATTGCCACTCTTGTGCAGACGTTTTTTACTGCTCTGTTGGCGTATATACTATCCAGAAAGGAATTCTATTTTAACAGACAGGTATCCTTGCTATATGTTGTCACAATGTATTTGCAGGCCGGAATTATTCCGACGTTGTTACTGTTTAAGGATTTACGTCTGACTAATTCATTCTGGGTGTATATTGTTCCCGGTATTGTATATGCTTATAATATGATTGTTATCCGTACGTATATGAACGGTTTACCTGACAGCTTTGTGGAATCAGCCCAGGTTGATGGTGCCGGACATTTCAGAATATTCTGGAAGATAATATTCCCATTATGTAAGCCTGTATTGGCTACGGTAGCATTATTTATTGCTGTTTATCAGTGGAATTCATGGTTTGATGTTATGGTATATAATCCTGCAAAGGATAACCTGACCACGTTACAGTATGAGCTTATGAAGCTGTTATCAGCGGTTTCCCAACAAACCGGTGATCCAAATGCCATGAAGCATGCTGCCAATATGGTTACTCCGGAATCGGTTCGTGCGGCGGCAACTATTGTAACAGCGTTCCCGATTGTCTGTCTCTATCCTTTCCTACAGAGATATTTCGTAACAGGACTTACAATCGGTGGTGTAAAAGAATAATCGGATATTTTTTTTAACTTTATATAATTAGGACATCCTCCTAAAGTAAGGGCAGACATCGCCAATATGTCTGCCCTTACAATATGTTTGGAAATTAATGCTTGAAATAATATATATTACTATGTACAATGGTAAATAAGTTTTATAAATTCATAGGGCGAGTATTTATATCAGTAACATTATATTTTACAGAGGTAACATATGAGAATAGGGTTATTAAGGCATTTTAAGGTAAACTGTCCTCATAAGAGGATGATGACCTCCAAGGAGTTTAGGGAATGGTCAGAAAAGTATGAGGTATCAAAGGTTATCAAAAAAAAGGTGGATATGTACGGAATAGAATGGGATATCTGCTATGTAAGCGATTTACCCAGAGCTATATCGACCGCAAAGGAGGTATATAGCGGTAACCTTATGATAGACAAGCTGCTTAGAGAGGTCGATAATGCACCGTTTATACATACAGAAAGAATTAAACTCCCATTCTGTGTTTGGCATATATGTGGAAGACTTGCCTGGTATTTTAAATCGAAAAGCCAGCCGGAGACTATTGTTGATACCAGAAAAAGAATCAAGAACTTTTTAAACCGTATCGACTGGTCAAAGGAGAACATCCTTATAGTATTTCATGGCTTTTTACTTTATAATTTTCAAAAAGAGTTGCGAAAGAGAGGCTTTAAGGGAGATAAACTGAAGCTGGTTAAGAACGGCGTATTGTATGAGTATATCAGAGAAGAGGAAAAGGATGTGTTGTCGAATGAAAGTCTCTCTGATTTGTGTGGGTAAGCTTAAAGAAAAATATTTGACTATGGGGATAGAGGAATACAAAAAAAGGCTCAGCAGGTATTGTACCTTAGAGATCATCGAGATTCCTGACGAAAAAACACCGGATAATGCCGGAATTGCTATAGAAACTTCCATTAAGAAGAAAGAGGGAGAGAAAATCCTTAAGGCATTAAAGGGGGATTCCTACTGTTTTGCACTGGCTATAGAAGGAAAAATGCTGTCATCGGTGGAGTTGTCCGTCCATCTGGAGAACCTTTTTATCACAGGCAAAAGTCATATCACCTTTATAATCGGAGGCTCTTTGGGACTATCCGAAGAGGTGTTAAAGCGTGCGGATTATCAATTGAGTTTTTCGAAGATGACATTTCCTCATCAGCTTATGAGNCTTATACTCCTTGAGCAGATATACCGTTCTTTCAGTATAATTCATAATACGCCTTACCACAAATAGAATAGATAGATCTCATAAGATTTGTGACTTAAAAATAAAATACATAGGAGGAAAAATCCTCCGCTGTCGTTATATAAAAAATAAAATACATAGGAGGATTTAAAGATGAATAAACTGGAGTTTGCTATCCGAATGGAGAATGAGGGAAGACAGTATTATTTGGAACAGGCTTTAAAGAATCAGGATAATGCACTCAGTAAGGTTTTTAATATACTGGCTGATTCTGAGAAGGAACATGAAGAACTTCTTAAAAAAAGACTGAACAATGAGGAGTACAGTCTTAATGAGGATGACAGTATTAAAAACATTAAATCTGTATTCAATGGACTAAAGGATTTTGAGGCCAGTACTATTAGAAGTGCAACGCAGCTTGATGTTTATCGCCTTGCGGTTGAAATCGAGGAGAAGAGTATTGATCTTTATAAGGATATGCTTAAGGCCTCTGATAACGATAAGGACAAGGAGCTGTTCGAATTCTTACTTAGAGAAGAAAGAAAGCATTTGACTTTATTTGACGAACTTGTTAAGATGCTTACCCGTCCCGAGGAATGGGTTGAATCCGCAGAATTTGGACTGAGAGAAGACTATTAGGTTAGAACTAAATAAGTTATTATTTACAAAAGGGATGTTTTAAACATCCCTTTTCTTGTACCTCCCTTTTATGGTACCAGGTACCAAATCGAGGTGTACCAGGTACCAAATTGGGGTGTACCTGGTACCGAGATCATGCAGGAGAGAATCCAAAATATCTCAATATCCCGATGTACATTCCATAAGCGAATCCGTACTGATTATCGCGAAGCAATGTGGCATCGCCGGGATTGGTCAAATAACCCATTTCCACCAGAATGGAGGGCATAGTGGTACGCCTTAGGACATAGAAAGTCTGATTTTCTCTTATGCCGTTGTTGCGGGTACCGACAGTCTGAACTATACCATCCATTACATTCTGAGCCAACCAATTTGATTGAGTGCCGTATTGAAATATATATACCTCCGTTCCGTTGATTGCAGGATTAGGGTTCGCATTGCAGTGGATACTGATAAAGTAATTTGCAGGCCATTCATTAGCCATACGTACTCTTTCTGCTACGCTGGTTGCATTATTTGTTCCAAGAACAGTAGTAGGAGTGGGTCTGGATAATCGTGCTTCAAATCTTGCATCGTTGTTCAAAAGATTAGCAAGATATATACCCACCTGAAAATTTATCTCGGATTCGAATAAACCGTTGCCCGTAGCACCGGCATTATGAAATCCTGTAGGATTATGACCTTGATCTATAAAGATTTTTATTGCCATGTGACACGTCCCTTCTTTAATCTGTGCCAGGCACTATCTATAGCGCTTAACACGAATTTCTCAATATATCATATTCCTATATTTACATGTTGTTACTTTGGGACATCCATAAGGAAAATATCTAGTAAAAATGAAAAAAATATGATATGCTCAAATTATTAAATGATATAGCAGAGGTCAGGAATGTTAAACATTATTAGGAGTATAAAAAAGAATAAGGTTATTATGCTTGCGGCCTTTATCAGCATATCTGTGGGATTTCTAATCATTCTGATTGGAATGATGTTGTATAGGAATAGACTTTCTAGTCTGGATGCCGTTGATAATCTGAACTATAATACATATAAATATCATTATGCGCTTATATCCGAGGAGTCTGATGCGCCGTTTTGGGAGGCTATTTATGAAGGGGCCTTAGAGATGGGCAAGGAAATGAACATCTATGTGGAAAGAACGGGCTGTAGTCTGCCCAGTTCATACCCTCTCCAGGATTTAATGAAAATGGCCATCGCATCGAAGGTGGATGGTATAATTATTGAGCCGAACCAGAATGAAGAGATAGAAGAGCTTATAAATATGGCAGATGAAGCCGGCATACCTGTCATCACTGTCCTTAATGATGAGCCCAACAGTAAGCGTAAAAGCTTTATCGGCGTCAACAGCTATAATCAGGGACAGATATATGGAAAGCAGATTATAGAATTGATAAACAAGGGAAAAAAGAGTGTTACGGTTCTATTTAATTCAGACAGCAATGAATCAGTCAGGAATATAATTTATCAGACAATCAGCGGAATGTTGACCGACAGCGGTGCCCATGTTAAATCGGTCAATGTCAATACTCATAGTACATTCAGCTCAGAGGAAGATATTCGTAACATTATAAAGGATAATCAGAATCCCACCGAGATTTTGGTTTGCCTGACTGCCGTAGACACCCGAACTGCTTATCAGGCCGTGGTAGATTATAATAAAGTTGGTGTAATAGACATTATCGGATATTATGATTCGGATTTGATACTGAGAGCCATACAAAAGGATATCATTCATTCCACCATGTCGATTGACGCAAAGCAAATGGGTGCATATTGTGTGATGGCTTTGAATGAATATATGCAGACAGGGCAGGTCAGTGATTACTTCGCCGTAGATATTTATGCAATAAATAAGGATAATGTTGAGGATTACATTAAGGAACGATCCGAAGAAGAGTAGAAAATGCGGGGTTGGTGGTTGGAATGAGAAAGAAAATCATTCAGGGGTCTATCAGAATTCGATTGGTATTGATATTTGTATTAACAACCGGCGTTGTATTCTTTGCCAATATGTTCATGTACTATAATATCAATAAATCCATAGGAAGTATTGATCAGGTGTATGTTAGCAATATAGGCCTTAATGAATTAATGGATTCTCTAAATAATCTTCACGGGTATGTCTATGAATACCTGAATACAAAGTCCTCGGATTCTCTTGAAAACTATTATATGAGCGAACAAAACTATAAGAATCTGGTCAATGACCTTAAGGGGGACGTGACCGATAACAATATAATATTGATGCAGAAAAACATCAAGAACATGTCCGAAGCGTATCTTGATCTGGTCGATGCGACTGTGGATGCAAAGAGAGGTAATAATATCGAGCGCTATAAAGCCAATTACGAGGAAGCCACACGGACATATGACTATATCAGTACACATATCATAACTTTAAATAATGAGCTGTTTAAAAACAATTCAAATAATTATGAGCTGCTCAGGACATCATTAAATTATCTGGAAATAATCAGTACCTCGGTACTTCTGTTTATAATGGCATTTAATATAATTTTGATAATCATAGTGACNCGAAGTATAATTGGTCCCCTAATGAAGCTTACCAAGACCGCAAATGAGATTTCTGCCGGTAATTTTAATGTTGATTTGGTTCCTGTAAACTCCTCCGATGAGGTCGGAATAGTAACAAAAGCATTTAATACAATGACGGTCAGTATAAATCAGTATATCAACAGAATTAAAGAAAGCATGGAGCTGGAAAGTAAAATGAAGGAAAGGGAGTTGATGATGACCAATCACCTGAAGGATGCTCAGCTAAAATATCTTCAGGCACAGATTAATCCTCATTTTCTTTTCAATACGTTGAATGCAGGTGCTCAGCTTGCAATGATGGAGGGGGCCGACAAGACATGTCTGTTCATTGAAAACATGGCAGATTTTTTCCGCTTTAATATGAAAAGCTTCGACCAGGACTCGACTCTTAGAGACGAGATAAAGTTGGTGGATACATATATTTATATTTTGAACGTGCGTTTTTCAGGAAAGATTAATTTCAATAAACAGATAGACGAGAGCGTATTGGACACTAAGGTTCCCAGTATGATTTTGCAGCCCGTGGTAGAGAACTCTGTAAACTATGGCATAAGGGATATTGATTATGAAGGTAAAATATTCTTGAAGGTTGACCAGGTGGAGGATTCGATTCAAATTACAATTTATGATAACGGGGCAGGGATGGACCAAGCCACTATTGACCGTGTCTTAAATATGGGTATTAAGTCCGGTAGCTTGGAAAGGGAAGTGAGTCTGACCAGAGACTCTAACGGAATTGGACTTGGGAATGTAATTAACCGTCTAAAACTGTATTATGATAGGGATAATATTTTCCATATACATAGTGACGGTCGCAATAAGGGAACAACAGTAACGATGCTGATACCAAAGGAGCATACATCCGACAATAATAACGAAGATGAAGATATCGAAAGGAGCTCACATGTATAAAATANTGTTAGCAGATGACGAAGGTATAGTAATTGATTCTTTGAANTTTATTATCGAGAAAAACTTTGGTGAAAGCTGCACAGTCGAATATGCATATACAGGAAGAAGCGTAATTGAGCTGGCAGAGAAATTTAAACCGGATATCGCGATAATGGATATACATATGCCCGGGATAAACGGAATCGAGGCTATGAAAGAGATTAGGAAGACCAACAAATCCGTTATATTTATCATTATGACAGCCTTTGATAAGTTCAATTATGCCAAGGAAGCAATCAATCTTGGGGTTTTGGAATACCTGACTAAACCCGTCAACCAATCCGTTGTCACACAGGTACTGCAAAAGGCTATGGACATGATTCAGGCTGAAAGGAAGAAGAGAAGCAACGACCTTCTTATCCGTGAGAAGCTGGAGATAGTCATACCGATAATCGAGAGTGATTTTATCTATGCTGCATTATCGGGCTATGACTTTGAAAGACTGAAGGATAATTTCTGTAATCTGCTGGGAATCAAGGATGATTATGGGATGTTTATGGTTGTGGAATTTGGAGATTCGTTGGTAGACGGCAAGCTTACCAATCCCGTCGGAATCAGTGTTAAGGCGCAGGCATTTTATCCGAATATCAGGGCAAGCATAAAGGATGAGCTGGACGGTGTGGTCAGCCCGATTATGGGTAATAAGATAGTTACATTTATTCCGTCTGATAAACCGCAGTTGGAATATGACGACAGAATCAAAATCATAGAAAAGGCCAGAAAGCTTGTAAGAGATCTGACGAAAAAGCTTGATATTCAGTTTAAGATCGGAATCGGCTCAGTTACACCTCTTAACAAATTAGGGGACTCCTATAAGGAAGCCCTAAGTGCAATAATGAACGGTAAGGGAAGAGTCGCTCATGTTAAGGATCTGCCAATTGGATGCGAATATGAAGAAGACTACCCTGTTAATATAGAGAGTGCCTTATTTGAGAAAATCGAGAAGGGTAATATTGAAGGTACAATTGCTGAAGCAAATCTCTTCTTCGATTGGATGATAAATAATTATCCTGACCATATGATGGATGTAAAACTTAAGGTTTTGGAGTTTGTATTATTTGCAGAGCAAAAGGCATTTCTTAGCGGTGGAATGACTTATTATTTCTTATATCGTAAGGACTATCTGCCCACCGTAATCAAAATTGAAAAATATGAGGAGCTTAGAAAATGGTTTATTGATAAGGTCACGGAGGCCTGCAGAAATATAACCACCAAGCGGGAGGAACAGACCAGTGGCCTGATATGTAAGGCAAAGGCTTATATAGAAGAAAATTTTAATAAGGATATATCATTAGATGATGTGTCGAGGAGTGTTGATATAAGTCCTTACTATTTCTCAAAGCTGTTTAAGGAGGAGACCGGAGAGAATTTTATCGAATATCTGACAAATATAAGAATCGAAAAGGCGAAAGAATTATTAATGAACAGCGGTATGAATATAAAAAACATATGTATAGATACAGGATATAGTGACCCGAATTATTTCAGCAGAATATTTAAAAAGCAGGTAGGTGTTACACCTACCGAATACAGAGAATTGAGAAGTTGAAGCTATTGGTATAAGAATATGGGGAGAGTGTAATGAAAAATTCGGTGTTTTGTATTGTAATCATGTTAATCATTATTTCGTTTTGCGGCTGTAGTGGGGACAAAATCGAAACCTATGAAGGACATGAAACGGAAAGTAAAATAAAAATAGGTTTATCCTTTGATTCCTTCGTTATTGAACGCTGGCAGAGAGACAGAGATGTGTTCGTTTATACGGCTGAGGAATTAGATGCTGAGGTTAACGTTCAGAATGCTAATGGAGATGTGGATAAACAAATTTCTCAGATCGAGTACTTTATTGATAAGAAAATGGATGTAATAGTAATAATAGCTGTAGACTCTAAAGCGTTTCAGGATGTGGTAAAAAGGGCCAAGGATGCAGGGATTAAGATAGTTGCCTATGACAGACTATTGATTGCTTCTGATGTAGATCTATATGTTTCATTTGACAACGAAAAGGTCGGAACCCTGATGGCAGAAACCATTAAAAACAATGTACCCGAGGGGGGTAATATTATAACCATATTCGGACCTACCACCGATCATAATGTGCAGCTTGTAGAACAGGGATATCATGAAGTTATGAAGGATGCAAATCTGAACGTAATCTATTCGGTTAATGCTGTGAACTGGCTTGCTGAGGAGGCTTACTATGCAGTAAATGAGGCCTTACAGCTGACATCTCAGATAGATGGGGTGTTTTGTGGAAATGACAATCTCGCAACCGAGGCTGTACGGGCGCTGTCGGAGAACCGTATGGCGGGCGACGTAATCGTAACAGGACAGGATGCAGATCTTGCGGCGTGTCAGAGGATAGTCGAAGGTACTCAGACCATGACAGTATATAAGCCTGTTGATAAGCTGGCTAAGGCAGCAGCTGAATATGCCGTTAAGCTGGCCAAGGGTGAGAAAATCGATGTAAATACTACCATACACGACGGTGAAAGAGAAGTGCCTTATGTTAAGCTGGAGCCGATTGCGGTTACCAGGGATAACATAGATGAGATTATTATTGACGGAGGATTTCAAACTAAAGAGGATGTGTATCTTAATGTTCCTGAATTAATAGGAGAATAGTAAATTATTGTTATCAGAATAGCATTTTTTTGCGACCTGCCTATAAATGAATTTATCATAATACTTGTCAAAATGAAAATATACGATAATTCGCAAGTTAGTCCTAATTAAGTTATGATATATTTGAATTGCAGTAGTATATAGATATTCATTTTAAGGGAGGTAAAAGAATAGTATGAAGAAAAGATTAATAGGAATCTTGCTATGCATCGTTATGGTGGCATCGGTACTTACTGCTTGTGGAACTAAGGAGACAGGCGGCAAGGGAGGAGACAAGACGATTGGTGTATGTATGCCGACAAAGACATTACAGCGTTGGAACCAGGATGGCGAGAATATGGAAAAGCAGCTTAAAGCAGCCGGCTATAATGTTGATTTACAGTATGCTGATGACGATATCCCGACTCAGGTTTCACAGATCGAGAATATGATAGCTAATGATGTCAGCCTGTTGGTTATCGCTTCGATTGATGGTGACTCACTGGGAACAGTTCTTGCGCAAGCCAAGAAGAAGAACATTCCTGTAATCGCTTATGACCGCTTAATCATGAATACAGATGCAGTTACATATTATGCTACATTTGACAACTACATGGTTGGTCAAAAACAGGGTGAATATATTGAGCAGGCGTTAGATCTTAAGAACGCAGCAGGCCCCTTCAACATTGAGCTTATCACAGGTGACCCTGGCGATAATAATGCCAGATACTTCTTTGACGGTGCTATGGATGTTCTGAATCCTTACATTGAGTCAGGTAAACTGGTTGTTAAGTCCGGTCAGACTGATTTTGCTACAGTTGCAACAGCAGGTTGGAAAACAGAAAATGCTCAATCCAGAATGGAAAACATTATTTCTTCATTCTACGCAGACGGAACACAGCTTGATGCNGTTATGGCAAATAACGACTCAACAGCACTCGGTGTAACTAATGCATTAACAGCATCCTACACCGGAAAATGGCCAATCATTACCGGACAGGATTGTGACATTGCTAACGTTAAGAACATGATTGCAGGAAAGCAGTCAATGTCAATCTTTAAGGACACCCGTACCTTGGCAAATCAGGTAGTTAAAATGGTTGACGCAATCATGAAGGGCGAGAAGGCTGAAGTTAACGATACTGAGAGTTATGATAACGGTAAGCTTGTAGTTCCCACATATCTTTGCGAACCTGTATTTGCAGATGTTAACAACTATAAGGAGTTATTAATCGATTCAGGATATTACACAGAAGATCAATTAAAGTAGTCTTAAGATAGTATTAAATCAGTATGGGGCTATTGCATATCCTGTTATATGAATGCAAAAGCCCCATACATAAATACGGATATAGAAATTACCTATACTTAGTCTGAAATTTGGTTATTTTTTGGAGGGGGATACTATTGGCGAAAGTATTACTTGAAATGAAGAATATCACCAAAACTTTCCCTGGCGTTAAAGCACTTGATAACGTTAATTTTGAAGTTATAGAGGGTGAGATACATACTCTCGTCGGTGAAAACGGTGCGGGTAAATCCACACTTATGAATATATTAAGTGGCATCTATCCTTATGGTTCCTATGAGGGAGAGGTTATATATGACGGCAAGGTTTGTCGTTTTACTAATATTAAGGATAGTGAAGAAAAGGGAATTGTTATTATACATCAGGAATTAGCCTTGGTTCCCTATATGACAATCGGTGAAAACATGTTCCTAGGTAATGAAAGAGGTAGGACATTTGCGATAGATTGGGATGAAACCTATGATAAGGCAGATAATTATTTACGAATAGTAGGGCTTGAGGAATCTTCCAGAACCTTAGTTAAGGATATCGGTGTCGGAAAGCAGCAGCTCGTAGAGATAGCGAAGGCACTTGCAAAAAATGCTAAATTATTGATTCTGGATGAACCTACGGCTTCCTTGAATGAAAAGGATTCAAAAGCACTGTTAGATTTAATTCTTCAGTTTAAAAAAGAAGGTTTGACTTCAATTTTAATATCTCATAAGCTCAATGAGATATCTTACATAGCAGATAAGATTACAATAATTCGTGACGGAGCAACGATTGAGACCTTAGATAAATCGGTGGATGAAATCACAGAGGACCGTATAATTAGAGGTATGGTGGGACGAAGTATATCTGACCGATTCCCAAAGAGAGAGAGTAAAAATATCGGTGAGATGGCATTGGAGGTAGAGAACTGGAACGTATACCATCCGATATATGAAGACCATAAGATTATTGATGATGTAAGTTTATATGCCAGAAAAGGTGAAGTGGTAGGAATTGCCGGTCTGATGGGTGCCGGAAGGACGGAGCTTGCCATGAGCTTATTTGGTAAGAGCTATGGGACCGACATATCTGGCAGAATAAAAATTAACGGGAGAGAAGTGAATCTTCCAAATGTTAGAGCCGCAATCAAAGAGGGATTAGCGTATGTCACAGAGGACAGAAAGGATAACGGACTTATCCTGGGTGATACGATTAAGCATAACATAACCCTTGCGAATTTATCAGGAGTCAGTAACAAGGGAATTATTGATGCTGATAAAGAGTATAATGTAGCAGTTGATCAAAGAGAAAAGCTTAATATAAAATGTCCTACAGTCGAACAGAATGTTGGTAATTTAAGTGGCGGTAATCAGCAAAAGGCGTTATTGGCAAAATGGATGTTTGCGAATCCTGAAATTCTTATTTTGGATGAACCAACCAGAGGTATAGACGTTGGTGCAAAATATGAAATATACTGTATTATCAATCAATTAGTAGCAGAGGGCAGAACTGTTATACTGATTTCTTCAGAGCTTCTCGAGGTCATCGGTATGTGTGACAGAATATATATAATGGATAGCGGAAAAATCGTCGGTGAGGTTGAGGGTGACAAAGCGACTCAAGAGAATATTATGTCACATATTTTGAAAACATCTAATAAAGGAGCGTAGACAATGAATAGAGCAAAAGTAATGTCGTTTATAAAAGCGAATACAATGATTATTGCATTGGTCGTTATTACTGCTTTCTTTGTTTGGCAGACAGGCGGTAAAATAATTCTTCCGCAGAATGTCAGTAATCTTATTTCTCAGAATGCTTATGTATTCGTATTGGCAACAGGTATGCTACTGTGTATCTTAACAGGTGGTAACATCGATCTTTCTGTAGGATCGGTAGTGTGTATTGTAGGTGCTGCAGGAGCAACCCTAATGGAAAACAGGGATGTACATTGGGTTATTGCCGTTATATTCATGTTAATTCTCGGCATAGCCATCGGAGCATGGCAGGGCTTTTGGATTGCTTATGTTCGTGTACCACCATTTATATGTACATTGGCGGGAATGCTTATATTCAGAGGTCTTTCGAACATAATATTGGATGGCTTGACAGTATCACTAACCAATACCACCTTTATCAGACTCTTTGGTGGTGGAGCCGATTGCTATATATCCGATCTCTTTAGTGTAGAGGGATTTAACCTTACTGCTATGGTAGCGGGTATAATAACAAGCGTAATATATATAATTATTCAGATTCAAGGCAGAGTAAAAAAGATAAGAAAAGGGTATGAGATTGAACCCATACAGAACATGCTAATAAGATCGGTAATTATATCCGCCGTAATAATAGCATTTTCTTTCCAGCTATCAAGATATAGGGGTATACCCACAGCATTAGTTATCGTGGTAATAGTAGTATTAGTCTACGGTTATATTACTTCGAAAACAGTTTTAGGCCGTCATTTTTATGCTGTAGGCGGCAATGAGAAAGCAGCCAGGCTTTCCGGTATTAATACTAACAGAATATACTTCATTGCATATACAAATATGGGATTTTTATCAGCATTGGCAGGTATGCTGACGATTGCACGCTTTACATCTGCTCAACCCTCATATGGACAGAACTATGAAATGGATGCAATAGCCTCCTGCTTCATAGGTGGTGCCTCCGCTTATGGCGGAACCGGTAAGGTATCCGGAGTTATAATCGGTGCGCTATTGATGGGTGTAATTAATATCGGTATGAGCATCAAGGGTGTAGACAGTAACTGGCAGAAGGTTGTTAAAGGCTTGGTTCTCCTGGGAGCGGTAATATTTGATGTAGTATCAAAGAAGAAAAATAATTAATTTATCTACAATATCTCTCCTTTTACTTTTCGAAAATGGTGTTGCCAATTTAAAGGCAACACCATTTTATCTTGCACATATATTTTAGAGTTTTACTAGAATTTCTTCGTATTCATAGCCTGTTCTATCTTATAGAAATTTTCTATAGCATTAGGCTTCATCGTCGCTATGATTGTATAGATGCAGTCTATAATAATCATCTGAACAATTCGAGAGTTTAAAGCTAAGATACGGTAATGTGTTTCGCGACTGGCTGTATAAAGCTTTATATCGGCAATTTCTGTCAAAGGAGAACTCCCAATATTAGTTAATGAAATTATAGTAGAACCGTTATCCTTTGCCAGTTGAGCGTTCTCAACTATATCTCTGGAGCTTCCTGAGTGGCTTATTGCAAACACAACATCTTTAGATGAGGCACAGGTTGCTGTGATTGCCTGNAGGTGAGAGTCAGAGAGTGCTATGGCATCTATACCCAGACGAAGCANCTTGTGTTGAAGATCTAAGGCAATAGCGTGTGAATTACCTAGGCCAATAATAATAACCCTATTTGCATTTAAGATAGCTTCAACAGCTTTTTCAATATTTTCTGATTTTAAAATGTCATGGGTAAAATTGATAGCATGTAATGTACCTTGAAATACCTTGTCAATTATGACTGAAGGAGTATCATCAGAATTTATTTCCTCATGGATGCTCTGCAAAGGAGATACTATATCTTGAGCGAGTGTAACCTTGAGCTCTTGATATCCATTCAATCCAATACTTCTGCATGTGCGAATTACAGTGGCATCACTTACTCCGCTATTTTCTGCCAGTCCTGCAACAGATAGATAGATAACCTTTTCAGGGTTTTTCGTAATGTAATCAATAACCTGTTGTTCAGACTTACTTAAAGAAGGATAAAATGCTTTCATTTTTAATAGTAATGCGGGAACCCTTTTATTATCTTCCATATAACTTCTTAATGATATAAATATTTATATCATAACTCCTTTTCTATTTTTTATGAAACAATATTTCTTAAAAAGAGAAATAAAAGTATTTATTGTTTTAATACGTTTCTAGAATAACATATTTGAAATTTTATTTCAATAATTTAATATACTATTTTTT
>JGI24710J26742_10002605_pt1 | contig 15832 bp, 12 predicted proteins | sample BioPla2DNA2_FD_26742 | JGI IMG/M metagenome (IMG submission 26742) | reverse complement strand
GCCCCCACCCCCCGACTCGAAATCAAACTCGATGTCAGCAAAGAGATCATCCTCATCATCCAGAGGGGTTTCTTCCTCCTCATCATCCCATCCATCGAGGTACTCCGACTTCAGGCGTAGCAGACACGCGGCATAGAAGAGCGTCCTCCCGGATACACGCAGATCCAGTTCTTTCCGGCGATCGAGCTCGTTCAGGAACCGATCTGTCACATCGACGATATCGATGTTCCAGGGATCGACCTCGCCCCGCTCGGCCATCCCGACCAGGATCTCGACAGGCTCCTCATCCATTATTCTGCACACCGGTCACGTAGGTGCTCTTATCAGCGCGGATCGTAACGCCCACAATCCGGTTAGCGCGCTCGATCATCGGTTTTCGGAGCGAGACGATGATCGACTGCGCGTTCCCGGAGAGCTCACTGATCATGGCGGCGATCCGGCCAACGTTGCTCCCGTCGAGGAACATATCCACCTCATCCAGCGCATAGAACGGCGCCGGCATGTACTGCTGGATCGAGAATATAAACGCAAGCGTTGTAAGCGATTTCTCGCCGCCGGAGAGCGCGGAGAGGAGGTGGACTTTCTTGTCCCGGGGCTGCACTGCAAACGTCATGCCGCCGGAGAAGGGATCCTCCTCATTATCGAGAACAAGCCTGCCGCTTCCCTCGGTCAGTCGCGCAAAGATCTCCCGGAAGTTCGCATCGATCGCCCTGTACGCGGTCATGAAGGCGTCATACTTCATCTTCTCGTACCTCTCGATCCTCTCAAGAAGCATCGTCCGCTCCCGCGAGAGTACCTCTTTCTTTGCGGTCCGCTCCTCGATGCGCGCGCCGACGCGGTCGCATTCATCGATAGCGAGCATATTCACGGCACCGATCTTCTTCTGCGCGCGTTCAGCCTCCAGAATCCCGGCATCGATGGCCACAAGGTCGAGATCGGTCTCCACGTCCCCGGCCTGCTCCCGGAGCACCTGGAGTTCTGCGAGCATCGACTGCTCCCGCTCGGTGAGCGCATCGCCCTGCATCCTGGCGCGCTCCATCGCCCCCTCAAGTTCGAGGATCTCCCGGTCCAGCGACCGGATCTCATCGAGCACCTGATCGCGCCTCTCGTGCAGCCCGGCGAGCTCATCGGAGAACTCCTTCTGGCGCGCCTCGAGTTGAGCGATCAACCGGCGCAGATCCTCGATCTCCACTTCGGCCGCCGCGATCTCGCCATCGATCTCCTGGTTCTTTGCCGTCAACCGATCCCGTTCTGCGGCGAGCTCCTCACCACGGTTGGCGAAGTGCTGCCGCTCCCGTTTGGCATCGGTGATATCCGCATCCTTGTTCCGGAGTCGGCGCTCGATATCCTCGATAGAACGCCGGAGATCTTCGTACTGTCCGGTGAGAGCCGGGATCTCGGTATCGTCCAGCCGTTTCTTGAGGTCATCAACCTCGCCTGAGATCCGCGCGATCTCCTCTACGGTCCGCTCGAGATCGGCCTCAAGCCGCGCAAGCTCTTCCCCTCCAGCCTTTGCGTCACGGTGCATCTCGTGCAGGGTAGCTTCCAGCGTCGCCTTCTCCCCGGTGAGCACCTCGATACGCTTTGAAAACTCATCGATGAGCATCCGGTAGCGCGCAACCTGTTCATCGATAGCGCTCCGCTCCGTCCGCTTCACTTCCGATGCCTCAGCAAAGCGACCGATGGATGCACCGATCTCCGCCGCCTCGGCCTCAAGACCCGCGATCGTTGCACGGATCCGCGTGATCTCATCATCGACGGCCACCCCGAATCCCCGGACCTTCTTCTTCTGCACGCCGCCCGTCATGGCGCCGCTCCTCTCGACGAAGTCTCCATCCAGGGTGACCATCCTGTACCGCCCCATCAGGCGCCGCGCCCGGTCAAGGGTATCCACCACAACCGTCGCGCCGAAGACAACCCGGAACGCACGCTCAAACGCCGGGTCGAACTCGAGGAGGTCGACAGCGTAGCCAACGATACCCGGATCCGCCTCCAGCGGCTGGAGGATGGGGGGCCGGAGTTTGTTGAGCGGCAGGAACGTGACCCGGCCGAGACGGTTCTCCTTCAGGTAGCGGATCGCGTCAGACGCAACCCCATCACTATCGACGACAACCCAGAGGAGACGGCCCATTGCCGCGATATCGAGCGCGGTCGCATACTCAGGCGGCGCCCGCCCGAGCCGGGCGACGGTGCCATGCACGCCCTCCATACCGAGGACGAACTCCATCGCCCGCCCCCCGGCATCGCCATGGGCCTGTTGCTGCGCCTCAAGGCGCATCAATTCCTGCTCGTTCTCCCGGATCTCCTTCTGCAGGCGGTCGAGGGCCGACCGCCGTGAAAAAAGCGTGCTCTCGGCATCGGAGAGGTCCCGCTCGATCTCGCGCTTCTTTGCCTCACAGTCAGCAGCAGAGGTCGAGTACTCAGCGACCTGCTCCTGCTTGTTCGCCAGTTCCTCGTCGATCTGGCGGATGCGCGCCTCCAGGCGTTCCCGCTCCGATGTCCGCATGCGGCTCTTCTCGATGAAGATATCCTGCTCACGGAGGATCTTCGCCCGGAGCTCCTTCTTGCCCTCGAGATCCTGCAACCGCGCGAAGAGCTGATCCTTCAATCCCTCGACCTCCTCGCTCTCGCCGGCTATACGCTCCTCGATCGCCTCCATCTGCTCACGCTGGGCTGAGAGCTCCATCGCCATATTCGCGCGATCGATCGAGAGGTTGCGGATCTCGCCGGCGCACTCCTCGACCTTCGCCCCGGCGCGCCGACTGTCCATATAGACACGCTGGATCGCCTCCAGGTTCTCGTCCCGGCTGGCCGCGAGACGCTCGATGGTCTTCCCGGCGATCTTGATCCCGCCCCGCGCCTCCTCAAGCCTCCCGACGAGGTCGAGGTACTCGGGGCCGCTCTTCTGGCCGATCTCATCATCGACCGCACGCAGGCGCTCACGCGCCTCTTCGAGTCGCGTTCTGGAAGCCCCTGCCTCACCGGTGATGCGCGCAATCTCAGCCTGCTGATCGCGCATCAGGTCATGGAGTGTGCCGATCTCCCGCTCTTTCTGCCTGACAAGCGCCGCACCCCGGCACCGCCCGAGATGNTCCAGCTGCTCCTGCCACCGCCGGTACTCGATCGCCTGCTCNCGCTCNTGCTGGAGNGCATCAAGCCGCGCAGTGAGCTCACCGAGGAGGATCTCCTCGCGCTCGATCCGCTCCCGCACCACCTCAAGCTCCGAGAGGGCCTGCTCGCGCTTACTGTCAAACTCGGCAACACCCGCGATCTCGTCGATGATCTTGCGCCGTTCGCCATCGCTCATCTCCATGATCCGGGTGATATCACCCTGCATCACGACGTTGTATCCCTCGGGCTTGACCCCGAGCTTCGCCAGGAACTCGATGACGTCGCTCTGCTTGCAGAGGCGGCCGTTTAAGTAATTGTAGCTGTAGTACCCGGCCGGCGTCCGCTTGATCCGGCGACGGATCGTCGTGCCATCCGAGAACGTAACCCCCACCTCGGCGGTGTTCTTCCCGGTGTTGACGTTGATGAGGTCGGTCAGCTTCTCGGCCCGGAGCCCCCGCGCACCCGAGAGGGCCAGGACGAAGAGGATGCTATCGATGATGTTACTCTTTCCTGAACCATTCGGGCCGGATATGACAGTAAATCCTTCAAAAAATGGGATTTTTGTCTTTCTCGCGAAAGACTTGAAGTTGTCGATCTCAAGGTGCGTGATATACAAAGATCAGGCTCCCCTTGCTACCGGTCAAGATCGAGCGTGTCACCCTCTTCCGCCTGGATGACATCTCCTACCTTACGCTTCTTCTGTTCCACAAACAGGGTTCGCTCTGACTTCCTGCCGCCCCGGCCCTTCATCGGCGCATTCTCAAATTTCGTGCTGGCAACGATGTACTCCGTGGATCTCCTCGGTTCCGGCTTCAGCGTCCCGTCGTTCTGCATGATGAGGTCCATCTCTCCTTCTTCAACGGCGGGTTCTGGGGGCCGGGGAGATGGTCGGGCGCGCGGTTCGGCGCCGGCCCGGGGTTCAGCCCGGACTGTGGCCCCCGCTCTCCTCTCTTCGATCACCACCGGCTTTTTCTTACGCTCCTCAACATCCCGGCAGAGATTCATGGTCACCGTTTTGAGATCCAGAACCTCCGCAGTCAGACCCCTCACCAGGGCCTCAAGCTCCCGCACCTTCAGCTCAAGGTCGCGCACGCGCTTATCCTCTACCTCAGACTCCACCGGCCGCTCGGTTTCAACCATAGTCTCCATCTCCTTCTCGCGCTCCGCGAGTTCCCGCTCGAGAAATCGTATTCTTGCATCCTTTTTTGCCATAATCTCCCTCAAATAAATCCATGATATATTAACGTAATAATATTACTATGCTCTTCTCAAATGAAGAATTATTACTTTTTATCCGGCATCGAAGGAAACACAGGATAGCAGGTACATCAAAACCACCGTCATATCAGGCCCGCTGAGACATGATCGAACGGGTGGGCCACCACAAATCCTGCAAAAGAAAGAATATTACCTCCCCGGAGCAACCATTTTCTGCATGTCTAGTCTGGCAAACTTCGATCCTGAGATCGCCGGCCTCATCGAGGAAGAGCGCCTGCGTCAGGTCAATGGGTTAGAATTGATCGCCTCCGAGAACGTCGTCAGTAAGGCTGTTCTTGAGGCGACGGGCTCCATAATGACCAATAAATACGCCGAGGGCTACCCCGGTAAACGCTACTACGGAGGTTGCGAGTTTCACGATCTCGTGGAAAACCTGGCACGCGACCGCCTCTGTGAACTCTTTGGAGCGGAACACGCAAACGTCCAGCCGCACTCGGGAAGCCAGGCAAATCAGGCGGTATACTTCGCGTACCTGAACTACAAGGACAAGATATTGAGCCAGAGCCTCACGCAGGGAGGCCACCTCTCCCACGGCTCACCGGTCAACATCACCGGACGCTGGTACTCCATATTCCACTACGGCGTCGATTCTGAGACAGAGACGCTCGACTACGCGGCTATCGAAGATATCGCCCGGATCGCAAAACCCCAGATGATCGTCTGCGGTGCAAGCGCCTACCCTCGCGAGATCGACTTTAAGGCGTTCCAGGAGATCGCTGATACCGTCGGCGCGCGGTGCATGGCCGATATCGCCCATATCGCCGGACTCTGCGCGACAGGGCACCACAACTCGCCGGTCGGCGTCGTCGATATCGTGACGACGACGACCCACAAGACACTACGGGGCCCCCGTGGCGGCGCCATCATGTGCAGCAAGGAGGATGCGACCGCGATCGATAAATCCATATTCCCGGGTATGCAGGGCGGCCCGCTGATGCACATCATCACCGCAAAGGCGGTCTGCTTCAAGGAGGCGCTCACCCCCGCCTACAAAGATTACTGCGGACAGATCGTCAGGAACGCGCGCACAATGGCGAAGGTTCTCGCGGAGGAGGGGCTTGACCTCGTCTCCGGCGGCACCGACAATCACCTGATCCTGCTCGACCTGACCGGTGTCTCCACAAACCACGAGCACCTCACCGGCCTTGCGGCCGAGACCGCGCTCGGCGAGGCGGGCATCACCGTGAACAAGAACACCATCCCCCGCGAGCAGCTCAGCCCCTTCGTGACGAGCGGACTGCGTATCGGCACGCCGGCGGTCACATCCCGGGGCATGAAGGAAGAAGAGATGAAACAGATCGGTTACTGGATCGCCCGGGTCGTAAAGGATGTCGCGAAGGACCGGACCTCAAAGAAGGCGATCACCGAGGTGAGAGAAGAGGTTATTGCTCTCGCGAGTAAGTATCCTCTCTATCCTGAAGTGTCATGATACTCAACGGTAAAGCAACCTCAGAAAAGAGGCTTGAGATCCTCAAGGAGAGGATAGAGGAGTCCGGGCTCTACCCGCGCCTTGCGACGGTCATCGTGGGCGAAGATCCGGCATCAAAGCTCTACGTCCGCATGAAGCACCGGGCCTGCGAGCGCGTCGGGATCGGGTCTATCGGCGTCGAACTCCCGGAGGATACCACCACGAAGGAGGTGCTTGATGCGGTAGGGCGCCTCAACAACGACACCGATATCAACGGCATCCTCGTCCAGCTCCCGCTACCGGCACACGTGGATACCACCCGCGTCATCGATGCGGTCGCGCCCGGAAAGGATGTTGATGGGTTCCACCCCTATAACCTCGGGAGGCTCCTCGCCGGGGATCCGGTCTTCGCTCCCTGCACGCCGCAGGGGATCATGACGATCCTTGAGGAGTACGGGATCCCGGTCAGTGGAGCACGCGCGGTCGTCGTCGGCCGGAGCATCGATGTGGGGAGACCCATGGCCGCCCTGCTCCTCAACGCCGATGCGACCGTCACCATCTGTCACTCAAGGACGAAGAACCTTGAGGAAGAGATGAGGAACGCCGATATCCTCATCAGCGCGGTCGGGAGATTGAAGTTTGTCAGGCCGGAGATGGTGAAGGCCGGAGCGACCGTCATCGATGTCGGGATCAACTACGACGACCAGGGCAAACTCCATGGCGACGTTGACTTCGAGGGCGTGAGCGAGCGCGCGGGAGCGATAACCCCGGTCCCCGGCGGCGTCGGTCCCATGACGATCGCGACGCTTATGGAGAACACCTTCAAGGCAGCCAGGCTTGAGGCATGCTACAACGGCACTGTGCTGTAGGCCCCCTCAGGATCGGCGGCGGCGCTCCGGTTCGCCTGATGGGCGTCATCAACTCGAGCCCCGAGTCGTTCTACCAGGGCTCCTACACCCCGACCGGGAAGATATATGACCGCGTCCTCGCCATGCAGGAGGCGGGGGCCGATATGATCGATATCGGGGCGCGGAGCACGGCTCCGGGATCGGTCCCGATCAGCGTCGCTGAAGAGGTACAGCGGGTGGATGCGGCGCTCTCGGAGCTCGACGGGACAGGGGTCATCCTCTCGGTGGACACCCGCCACCCGGAAGTGCTCGATGTCTGCCTCCGCCACGATGTCCACGCGGTGAACGATATATCCGGACTCACCGATGAGCGCTACGCACGGGCGGTCGCAGACTCCGGGTTATCGGCATTTGTGATGGCGAGCTGCTTTGAACCGGGTGATGCTGCCGGGCTTGTCAGGACACTCGCAGCACTTGAGACGGTCGTGGCGCGGTGTGCGCGCTTTGGAATTGATGAATACGTCCTCGACCCCGCCATAGGGAGATGGACCCCGGAGCGGACGGATGAGGATGACTGGGAACTCTGCCGGAACTTCGAGGCGTTCCTGACCTTCGGCCGACCGGTGCTCGCCGCGGTCTCCCGGAAGACCTTCATCGGAGACCTGCTCGGGAGAGAACCGGAAGGGAGGCTCGCGGGAACCCTGGCACTCACCATGGACCTGGTCAGGCAGGGAGCGGCGGTAGTGAGGTGTCACGACGTCGCCGAGACCGCTGACCTGCTCCGGGTATATGAGAAGATGAGAGAGATATGACAGGATTATCGTATTCGGTCTGCGGCCTTGTAACCCCCCTCGTCCGTGTCGGCGACGATATGACGGCGCATATCCTCGACGCCGCAGAGCGTTCCGGGTGCGGAGGACTGAAGACCGGGGATGTCCTGGTCGTCGCTGAATCGGCCCTTGCCACCGCCGAAGGAAGGATCGCGCACCTCGAGGATATCGAACCCACCCCTGAAGCCCTCCGGCTCGCCGGGGAGTACGGGATGGACCCCCGCCTGGTCGAGGTGGTGCTCCGGGAGAGCGATCAGGTCGTCGGCGGCATACCAGGGTTCCTGCTCTGCATGAAAGGCGGGACACTCCTCCCGAACGCAGGTATCGATGCTTCAAATGCTCCGTTCGGCTCCGTCGTCCTGCTCCCGGTGGATCCGGATGCATCCGCCGCGCGGATACGTGCCCGGATCGCAGAGCGGACGGGGGCGGATGTCGGGGTCATCATAGCAGATTCGAGGACGCATGCGATGCGCCTCGGGTGTAGCGGGGTCGCTATCGGGTGTTCAGGCATCCCCTCGGTGCTCGATGAACGGGGAAAGCAGGACCTCTTCGGCCGCGAACTCGAGGTCACCAAGCGGGCGGCGGCTGACTGTATCGCGTCAGCCGCCGAACTCGTGATGGGGGAGGCAGATGAGTGTGTCCCCGCGGTCATCGTCCGGGGGACGGGTCTTCCCATCGGCGATTACGACGGGGTCGATACCATCGATGCTTCAGAGTGTCTCTTCATGGGCGTCGCGCTGCACACCGACCCGTCCCTTCTCGTCGATAGCAAGGGTAAACCCTGAGTTCTCCAGGAACTCCCTGCTCCTCCTCCCCCTACCGTGGATGAGGATCTCGACGAGGTCTTCCTTCTCATCGATGTCTGTCGACATCCGGAACGAGTCAATGATATCAACCGAAAAACCACACTCCTCTGCTATCGCCATGTGATCGAGGAAGCTTGCGCCGTAAAAATCGGCGCGGAAGCACCGGGGGTTCTTCAGGAAGATGATGTTCGTCCCCCCGCCCCGGCCCGGCACGATGGCCATATCCTTCTCGGTCCGGATCAACCGCTGGATATCCCCGGCGGTCACCAGGGGGAGGTCAGCCATGATGATGAGCGCAGGGCAGCGGAACTGCCCGAGCGCCCAGTTGATCGCCTCGTTTAAGGGTTCGGTTCGGACGGCGATGAGCGCATCCTCATGGCTGAAGGGGTGTGTGCAGAGCAGTGTAGCGCTACACCCGGACTTCAGCACAGAGGCTATCACATCATTTAACATCGTCCGGGCGAACGCCTCCCGCTCCTCCTGGCTGAGGATGCACGAAAGGCGTGTTTTGGGATTTACGGGCTTAAAGGGGATAAGCGCGTGAAAATACATTATGAAACGGTTGTCGGGGCAGCGTCAAAAAGGCATCGGTGAATTACCTTCTCGTCCATGCAAGAAGGCCCTCTTTGACTGTTCCGGCGCAGTTATCCCCCGGGCGAGACCATGCTTCCTTCCCGGTTGCGCCGGTTCTGGTTCATACAGGCGTTGAGGATCTCCTCTATCAACCAGAGCGCCCCCTCGACACCGACCACCGCCCGGGAGTGCAGGAGAACCCGATCGCGGATCGGTGGTGTCAGGCCGACGAAGGCAGCATCTCCGGCAAGCGTCTGCTCGTAGGAGGAACCGAGGATCAGGTCCGGTTCGGCGTCACGGATCATGGCCCCGATGACCGCAAAATCGGTCACTCCGGGATCATCCCGGGCCGCGATACAGGCGATCTCGGCATCGAGGTATTTCTTGAGCATTCCAGCCGCGAGATCAGCGTAGGAGCGGCCGGAGAAGATCGCTACCCGTGGAGGATCAAACCTCCGGAGATACTTGCTGCACGCCTTCCGGATCCGTGCGTCGGCCCATGCGATCTCCTCCCTGACCGGCCGGGCATCGATACCGTCGAGCGCATCGATCGTCTCAGAGACGGCATCGAGGCCGAGGAGCGATCCGCACCATCTCCCGACACCGCTTGCGAGATCGGGGTTCGTCCCGACGGTGAGGGGCGCCGCCCGGCGGGTCGCAGCATAGGTATCAAGGCAGAATGTTGTAGCGACGGGCACCCCGGCCAGGGAGAGCAGTCGCCGCGCCTCAAGGGCGTTTCCCCGGCAGAACGGGTCGGTGCAACAGAGGCCGTCGATGTTGACCCCGGGGTTGTCCGGATCCACCACGGGCGCGATCTCCGCGAGCGCCTTGTGGTATCCTGCTTCCAGATCCCCGAGAAACCCCGGACTATCGACGATGAAGACCCGCTCATCCCGGGCGAGACTCCCCGGCTCCTCGCCCATGATGGCAGGGACACAAGTATTGACCACCGCTATCCGGTCATACCGGCCCTCGAGCTCCCCGATCACCTCCTGCAGTCTGGACTCTGTGCCAAATATGACCTCGTTCTCGACGAGGAACGTCCCGTAGATGGGAACATCGATGAGAGACGCAGGGTAGAAGTAACATCCGCTCGAACCGTGGACGACGACTGCCAGGTCTTCAAAACCCGCCAGACAGGCGACCGCCCCGGTCATTGCGCAGGGCCAGAGCGGGTTTTCGCACGGGGTATGAGGATCGTCCGGCATTTACAAGATCATGGTGGCGGCGGAATATAAAGCACGATCTCTCCCGGCACTCCAATATACCGCGAAAATCCCTATAATACGGGCAGCATCATGCACCGGCCCATGAAAAAAGGAGAGATGAGTTATTCCTGGACGTCCAGATCCCGCTTGACGACCAGGATCGGCTGGTGAGCGTTCTTGATCACGTACTCAGAGACCGTCCCGAGCAGGCGGTCACGGAGGTTTGACCGTCCGTGAGATCCGATGACGATGAGTGAAGCTCCCTCCGCATCGGCCACCTTCACGATCTCCTTTCCCGGGTTGCCGATAGGTATCCTGACGATCACCTCCAGACCCTGCTTCTCAAGCGCCCGGCGGGCATCGATGACCTGATGATGAACCCCCTCCCGCAACCTCTCCTGCACTTCATCCTTCTGATCTGATACGGTTCCAAGGAATCCCTGCCCCCCCGAGGCGATCAGTGTGACGTCTTTTGAGTCGATGACGTGAACGAGGATCACCTCCCTGGCTCCTGCCTCCCGGAGTGTGGGGATGTAACCCAGCACCTTCATGGAAGGCTCTGAAAAGTCCGTTGGAAATAAGATGCGCTTGAACATACTCTGACCTCCTCCTCTGATAATCTACTCTCTCGCAGGCTAGATATTTAACTTGCGGGGGTGAAGGGGGCGGAGCGGGAAGTCCCAGGCCGCGAGATCGGGGATGAGAGCAGAAACGCTCTTCCCCCTCCGATAGCCATGCCCTCCCGGGCGATTGCATTCCAGCGCGCCTGAGATTGTACAGGCACGTTAAAAGGTTTTTTTGAGGCCCGGTATATCTTGAGGACACAGAGCCGGGGAAGCAGGATGAGAGGGAGCGCGGCACAGGATCGACCGCTTCAGGTCACCGATCTTCAAAAAGCCGGGCCCGGATACGTTGATCGCACACACCGCCATATCGACGAACAGTCACCAACGGTGCGGAAGCAGAAAACAGCAACAGATACCAGGATAGATGCAATAGAGAGAAAAGGATACACAAAAAGACGACGTCAAGGGGGGAAGTGTCTCTGTGATCCAGGTCTCTCTGGGTACCTTTAGTCGGGTTCAGTATATAATTGTTTTTAATTGCAACTGATATGATATAAAGGTTTGGCAGGTTACCCGGATGTTCGCGGGGCGGGGCGGCGTCAGGTCCGCGCCCCGGGGGAGGTGCGAAATCTCCTCCAGCACCCCTGACGATCGGTTTCAACCCCCGCCGCAGGAAATCACTCGCCCTGAGGTGTGATGTGCAGCTATCAAGCGCTCCGGTCTATGAACCGGTGCGCGGCAATCCTTGAGTTTCTTCTCGAGAACACTCCGGGTGAATTACTTTGCTGCATCCGCATTTTTTCACCTCGCAGATGATAGCCAGGGGGGCGGTTGAAGTCCTGACAACCGGCTGGATAATCCCTCTCCACTGAAGAACAGGTCACTATGAGCGGTTTTTGTTTCACGGACCTGCTCGACAGGGCTTTTTGGCCACCGGGTTTATGTGACGCCATTATAACGAATTTGTGCGCACCATTTCGGTTTTCCGACTCAGGACAAAGTTTATTTATGCATGGAGATATCGTTCCACTCCATGAAACGAATGTTTGGTATCCTTGCCCTCATGGTGATCGCAAGCATCATGATCGCAGGGTGCGTACAGCCAGAAGGGAACGAGACGGTGACCCCCATCCCTACAACACCGGCGGCCACCGGAACCCCGCTGGAGACAGTGGCAACACCTGCAGAGACCGCGACAACCTCAATAGAGACCACAACTACTGCCGCGACTGAGGAGACCGAGACCCCCCCGCTGCCATCGATCGGCACAGAGAATATCCTGATCACTGAGAGCGGGTTTAGTCCGGACACAATTACCATCCCGCCAGATACAACCGTGACCTGGACCAACGATGCTACAATAGACCAGATCATCACGATCACGGGACCGACCGGGACCATTGATCTCAGGACGATCGAGGCCGGTGGCTCAGTCGACCACACCTTCACAGAGCCCGGAGAGTACACCTACGTATCAGCAGAGACCGGACTTGAGGGAACAGTCACCGTCACCGGGAGCACAACCACCTGAACCGATTTTACTCGCCAGCGGGTGCAGGGTTCAGTTCCCTACACCCGCCGGTATGTCCCGGCAGCCTGCACCAGCCTCTCCGCAAACCCTGCCGTGAAGTAGGCGTGGGTGTACTGCCCGACCGCGTTCTGCGCGACGAGCCCATCCCTGCCGCCATCGATCCCCCGGCCCCGGAGGAGTTCCAGCGCAAACCTCGCGTCGGGAGCAGGTTCGAGTCTCGAGTAGTGATACTCCTGGCCCCGGAAGGAGGTGTCCGGCGCGAGCACCGCTGTAGCGCCGACCACCCGGGCCTCAACGTAACCGAGGGCCTGGATGCGGTCGGTCATCACCGCCGACGCCGGGAGAACCCCCGCCATCGGGTAGTCTCCATCAGCGGTCGTGAGATCCTCTGAGAGGTACATGAGCCCGCCGCACTCGGCAAAGACCGGCATGCCATCATCGACCGCACGTTGTACGTCCTCCCGGCACCGGGAGGCACTGAGCGCTTCTGCGTGGAGCTCCGGGTAGCCGCCCCCGATATAGAGTGCATCCACATCCGGGAGCCGGTCAATCATCGGCGAGAATGAGACCAGTTCTGCTCCGGCCCGCGCGAGACGGTCAAGGTTATCGGCGTAGTAGAAGCAGAACGCTGCATCGTTCGCGACACCTATGCGGACGTGCGCTTCCGGCCGGTCCGGGGGCTCCGGCGGTGCAGGGAGGGGCGGAGCCGATCGTGCAAGGTCCACGATCCCCGCGATATCGCAGGTCTCCTCCACGACCGCCCCGAACCGGGCCATCGTATCATCCTCAGATGCCATCTCAAGCCCGAGGTGCCGGCTCCTGACCGCGAGGTCTTTCCGTCGTGGGACCCAGCCGCAGGCCGGGACGCTCTTCGTGACCTCGATCATGGCCCGGTGTCGCGGGCTCCCAATCCGGTTGAATATGACCCCTGCGACCCTGACCGCCGGGTCAAACCCCGCGTACCCCCGGACCATCGCATGCACGCTCCTCGATGCCCCCCCGGCGTCCACCACGAGGATGACCGGGGCATCGAGTATCTTTGCGACATGGGCGGTGCTTGCGGTATCACCCCCCTCAAGTCCGTCATAGAGCCCCATCGCACCCTCGACGACGGCGATATCAGCCCCGGCGGTGGCAGAAAGAAACGTCTCCCGCACGCTTTCTTCCCCCATCATGAACGGGTCGAGGTTGCGCGATATCCGGCCGCATATGGCCGAGTGATGCGTGGGGTCAATAAAGTCCGGGCCTACCTTGAAGGGCTGGACGGCAAATCCCCGGGCGGTGAGCGCTGCCATCAGGCCGCTTGCAAGCGTGGTCTTGCCGCACCCGCTGTGGGTTCCGGCTATGATAAATCGTGGAATCGGGCGCATAAGACGGGTCTAATGTTGAATACCGGAGGACTTAAATATGCCCGCTAAAACTGTTTACCGGAGGCGGCCAGGAGCATGCATATCATGGAAGAATTCCTGCCAGAATTCGGAGACGCATGTGAGCCAGCTTTTTAGCAAAACGGGCCGGTATATCGATTCCCCACGATCTGGTGGGAAGGTTAATCGGATGGTGCGCCGGAGGTTACTTACATGATGCTCGAAGAGGCTCTGCAGCGGATATCAGAACAGGCCAGGCGGAAGCGTATGAGTCTGCCCGACCATAAGACGAAGATCGTCTGCACCATCGGGCCTGCGTCAAACTCGCGGGCGGTGCTCGCTGACCTGATCCGGGCCGGCATGAACGTCGCCCGGCTCAACCTCTCCCACGGGACATTTGAGGAGCACCGGGAGATCATACAGAACATCAGGGCGGCGGCCGGGGATGTCGGGCTCCCGGTCACGATCCTGATCGACCTTCCGGGACCGAAGATCCGGCTCGGTGACCTCGCGGCGGAACCCATAGAACTCCAGAAGGGCGATACCGTCACCCTCACCGCCGCGCCGGCATCTGATGATCCGTCCCGGATCCCGGTTGACTTTGAACAGTTTCCCGATCTGGTCTCAGAGGGGAGCACCATCTTCATCAACGACGGGTTCCTCCAGCTCGAGGTAAACGAGGTCACCGGGAGGGATGTCAGGGCAAGGGTGGTCTCCGGCGGCACGCTGCTCTCGCGCAAGGGCGTGAGCCTCGTCGGCGGAGGTGGGATCGTTGCGCTCAGCGCCGTGACCGACCGGGATCTTGAGTGCATCGATTTCGGACTCGCTGAGGAGGTCGATGCATTCGGGATCTCGTTTATCGAGCGGGCGGAGGATATCAGGCGGGCGCGGGAACACGCGGCCCGGACGGGGAAGACCATCCGGGTGATAGCAAAGATCGAGCGGCAGGAAGCGCTTACGAACATCGATGAGATCCTGAAGGAGGCCGACGGGGTGATGATCGCCCGGGGTGATCTCGGTGTCCAGACTCCGATCGAGGACGTCCCGGCGGTGCAGAAGCGGATCATCCAGAAGGCAAACATCCTCGGCCGGCCGGCGATCACCGCGACACAGATGCTCGTCTCGATGACCGACAACATCCGGCCCACCCGGGCCGAGGTGACCGATGTCGCAAACGCCATCCTCGATGGGACCGACGCGGTCATGCTCTCTGAGGAGACATCGATCGGAAAGTACCCGGTCGAGACAGTTGCTATGATGGCAAAGATCGCCCGCTCGACCGAGGGAAAGCGATCAACCATCGGGCCAGGATGCAGCCTCGTCGACTACTTCAGGAAGGGGAAGGGCCGGGTGGGGATCACCATCAACGATGTCGTCTCCCTCAACGTCATCGAGTCGATGGATGCTCTCGGCATCAGGTACGTGCTGACGCCCACCCGCTCGGGAAACACCCCCCGGAACATATCGCGGTTCAAACCAGATGCCTGGATCCTCGCGTTCACCCGTAACCCCGCCACCCTCAGGTTCCTTGCGTTCTCCTACGGGGTCAACCCGTTCCTGATCAGGAGCGAGAAGGAGTACTGGCACGGGGCGATCATGCAATCGATCCGGGACTCCGGTCTGATCAGGCCCGGGGAGCGTGTGGTGCTGACCGAGGGGATATCGCCAGGGCGTGAGGGGACAGATTCGCTCATCATCCTGACGGTGGATTGAGGTCTCCCATCAGGGGAGGAGCGTGAGGACGAGGCATGCCGCGACCGGTATGACGAGGTTATCGTCTATGGGGCTTATGAGTTCGGCGAGTCCTGCGGCTACAGCGGTCGCGAGGGCGGCAGGCAGCGGGACGAGGAGGGAGAGGGCGATCGTCGTCACCGCTATGCCGGTGACTGTGCCCTCAAGGGACTTCTGGTTGTAGATCCGGGTCTTCCCGAACCTGGTGCCGGCGATGGTGGTGGCGCTGTCGAGGAGCGCGAGCACCACGAGCCCGATGGCAGCGACCTCTTTTTCAAAGAATATGAGAGAGAAGAGAGCCCCGAACGCGAAGAAGAGTGCTCCCTTGCCCGGGGCGGCGTCGCGCCGCTCCAGGCCCCCGATGATCGTCGATATGACCGGGATGGTGTAGCCCCGGGATATGGCATCGGAGAGTATGAACCCGACAAAGAGGGCGAGAGCGAGGGTGGAGATGGCGATATCGCGATCAAATGCGAGGATAAATCCCGCGATCCCGAGGCCGAAGACGAGGTGGACGACCTGCCGGAGCGACTCGTTCATGGTACAGGGGGTTGGCGCGGGAGCAGGTAAACCCT
>JGI24710J26742_10002602_pt1 | contig 15855 bp, 9 predicted proteins | sample BioPla2DNA2_FD_26742 | JGI IMG/M metagenome (IMG submission 26742) | reverse complement strand
ATATCCCATTATAACAGCTATCACTATGAATGCGACTATTATAACAAAAATCGGATAGGTCAGCGCGGATTTGACTTTTTCGGATATACCGGATTTCTTTTCAAAGAAACCCGCCAATCTGCCGAACGCCATCTCAAGGGAGCCCGCCTCCTCGCCCGCCCTTATTGTTTCGATAAAGCTGACGGGCAGATTTTTTGCCCTCAACTGGAAACTGTTTGCCAGGTTATAGCCTGCGGTTAAATCTTCGGCTACAGATGCCAAAATCTCCTTAAGCACCTTGTTCTCCGACCTTAAACCCACAAGCTCCACCGTTCTGACTATCGGAAGGCCCGCCGTAAGAAGAATTGAAAACTGCTGGCACATCAGGGCGATATCCTTGTCTTTTACTTTACCTGTGCCTTCTTTTCTCTTAAAGAGGTCCAGGCTCGCTACTTCCTTTATATCTACGATGATGCCGTATTCTTCTTTCAGCTTTATTACCGCATCGTTTTTGTCGTGAGCCTTAATCACGCCCTCGACTTCTATGCCGCCTTGCGATAAGGCTTTGTACTTGTATGTCACCATGCTTTTTCTCTCTGATTTTTTTTATATATCCTAAATATTTTTGGTCAAACGAGAATGTCTATCTTATCAGCCTATCACGGCTTATTGGCGCCGACGAATTCGGCATGCCTATAAGCTTTTTAAGAAAATCAATATCGTGCGCCGCATCCATAGCAACGTTCCCGGATATGGCGCCCTGCCTGACGAGGTTGGCGAGGAAATTGTCCATAGAAATATTGCCTTCCGCCGCAGAAGTCTGAATCGCGCTTTCTATCTGAGGCGTCTTTCCCTCTCTTATCATTGCCCGGATTGCGGAGTTGGGAGCCATTGCCTCGCAGGCAAGCACTCTGCCCTGTCCGCTTGCATGGGGTAGGAGCTGTTGCGAAAGCACCGCCCTCAATGTCCTGCTGAGCTGAAGTCTGATTTGCTGCTGCCTTTGTCCGGGGAAAACGCTTACTATGCGGTCTATGGAATCCGCCGCGCTGTTGGTGTGAAGCGTTGCAAAAACCAAATGCCCCGTTTCCGCGGCGGTCAAAGCCGTTTCTATGGTATCCAGAGTCCGCATCTCGCCTATCAGTATGATGTCGGGGTCTTCACGAAGCACCGCCTTCAGTCCGCTTTCATAGCTCTCGGTATCTTTGCCTATCTCCCTCTGGTTTATGGTGCATTTATCCGGGCGATAGATATATTCTATAGGATCCTCAAGCGTGATAATGTGCTGTGCTCTGGTTTGGTTGATTCGATTAAGGAGTGATGCCAGTGTAGTGGATTTACCCGAGCCTGTTTCTCCCGTTACGAGCACTATTCCTCTCGGATATTTTGCGAATTCATAGCAAATAGGCGGTAAGCCGAGCGTCTCGAGCTCGGGTATTTTATCAAACAAAATGCGGATTGCGGAACTGATATGCCCCTGCTGTCTAAACACATTAAGCCTGCAACGGATATTATCCGCAAAAGTCCCTGCAGCGTCGACCTCTCCGACTGAATCAAGCAGTTTGTATTTTTCGCCGAGGAGCTGTCTGGCGATATCGTCGCAATCCTCATGCGTGAGAACATTATAGTCGTAGTTTACAAGGCTTCCGTTTATTCTTATTCTTACGGGAAGCCCGCATACAATATGTATATCCGATGCCCCTCTTGTCTTTGATTCTCTGATTATATTTATTATGTTCATTTAATTATTCCTGTCCGGCGGTTTCCGATTTATAACATGCGACGACTTCTTTATAAATCCGTGGTGAAGAGGATTCTTTTCGCTTCGCTTACGGTTGTCTTTCCTTCTAAAACAAGCCTTAAGACATTCCGGCTCATCGTCTCGAAATTCGGGGAGCGGTAAACCGCTTCCTCGAGCTCGTGGTGCGGCGCGTTTTCCCTGAATTTCTGTTTGATTTCGGAATTAAGCACCAGCATTTCGAAAGCCGCCGTTCTGCCGCGATAACCGATATTCAGACATTCGGGACAGCCCTTTCCTCTGTAAAACCTGACATCCTTTGACTTAACGGGATCGAGACCCATTGAAACCAGTTCGTCCTCGTCAGGTATATAGGGTTCTTTGCAGTTCGGACAAATCTTGCGCAAGAGCCTCTGCGCTATGACACCCTTAAGGGCGCTCGCAATCAGGTAAGGTTCTACGCCTATATCGAGCAGTCTGTCGAGCGTCGCAATGGCGGAGTTCGTATGTATGGTCGATAACACCAAGTGTCCGGTTATAGCTGCGCGCATTGCTATTTCGGCTGTTTCGCCGTCACGGATTTCGCCGACGGCTATGATGTCCGGGTCCTGACGAAGTATCGCGCGCAGTCCGTTTGCGAACGTCATGCCCACTTTTTCGTTTATCTGAACCTGATTCACGCCGTCGATGTTGTATTCTATAGGGTCTTCGAGGGTTACCAGATTGACTTCCTCGCGGTTAAGAGTTGTCACCATAGTATACATGGTGGTGGTTTTTCCGGAACCCGTAGGTCCGGCAATAAGTATTACACCGTTGGCGTTGGATATAAGTTCGTTATAATTTTCCAGCATTTTACCGGTAAGTCCGATTCCGTCGCTCGTAAGGAGCGATGTGGATTTTTCGAGGAAACGGACAACCACTTTTTCACCGTAGTTGGTGGGAAGAGTGGAAATCCTGAGGTCTATATCCCTTCCCTTGACTCTAATGTGGGAACGTCCGTCCTGAGGTATTCTCCTCTCGGCGATATCCATATCTCCCATGATTTTAATTCTGGAAATTACAGACGATTGAAGATTCTGGGGAACGGTCAGTATTTCGTGAAGCACTCCGTCTATTCTCATTCTTATTACGAATCCGTTTTCTCTCGGCTCCATGTGAATATCTGAAGCATTCTCCTGCGCACCGCGCTCTATTATCGAATTGACCAGTCTGATTCCCGGTGCGGATTGATCGTCAACTTCGCCTGACTCAACCAAATCGCCGATCGGCTGGACAATGTCAATACTCATAGACTTCTGCATATCGTCTATCGCACGGCTTACGTTTTCGTTTCCGTATAGTACCTGGATTGCCCTGTCAGCGGCGTTCTTCGTGGCAATCATCGGTATGACGCGTTTCTTTGTTGCCGATTTGACTTCTTCGATTGCCACAAAATTCAAGGGGTCGGACATTGCAACATAAATAGTGTCTCCCGCCACCCTCACAGGTACGATCTCATGCTTCATCGCGATATTTTTAGGGAGAAGCTGAGCCATCTGAACAGGAATATCAACTTTGGTAAGATCAATAAAATCGACACCCAATTGAAACTTGAGCACGTCTATCAGCTGTCTTTCGGTTATGATTTTATTGTCAATCAAAACCTCACCGAGACGTTTTTTCTGTTCCCTGCCGAGAGCAAGCGCCTTGCCGAGCTGTTCCTCGGAGATAACGCCCGCATCCGTTAAAATTTCACCCAATCGTTTATACGCCATAGTTTTTTCCTTACTTTTTTAAAAATGCAAATTGCGCATGTTTCTATCCGTTAAGAGTCTCAACCACGAATTCTTCTTCGGCAATAATTTGATCATCCTGCGTCAAAACCTGAATGCCCACCTTAAAAAAATTCGGGTTCGGTTGAGTTAAATCCCGTTCGAAGCTGGTGAACTTCGCCTTTAAATCGTAAACATAGGTTTTTTTCGGAACCATGTCATATTCCCCCTGAGGCGTGCTGAGCATAATAAATCCGCTTTCAACGGGATTGCCGCCTTCATCCGCTATTGAGAAACTGCAGTTTTTAACAGAAATATTCGTGCTGAAAAACTTTAAAGAGCCAAGATCGTCTCCCTGGACATTTTTTGCATAGCGGAGCTCGTCTTTAATTGAGGCGGCGAGCGTTGCGCACAAAATCTGTCCCTCCGCCTTCCTGTTGGATTTATTAAATGACCGCACTCCGAAATCTATCGCCAAAGATATCAACCCGGTTACAAGTGTCAGGAGAACGACCGTAACCAGAAGTTCAACAAGAGTCACACCTTTATTATTTAATTTTTTAACGACACTATTCATAGTCATAGAAAAAGTATCCGTCGGATTCGTATGCATCCACCGGAACAGAGATGCTTTTATCACTGCCGTTGAATGAGTAGCTGACCGTGACGTTTGCTCCGGTTATAGGAGATGTCCTGTCCATCATCGTGGAAATATCCATATCCTCAGCCTGTTTGTTAAACTTGGCCGCAAGCGTAACAGCGGAAGGAAGCATGATCATCACAAGAACTATGATGAGCAGACCGACTAAAACTTCTATAAGGGTTTCCCCGCTTTTGTTTTTTAGTTTCATCTCAGCCTCCGGCCCTTACTTCTTTTTAGTTATGACACAATTGTCCCAACTGATAGTATGGACAACCTTTTTTTCAACGGTTATCGTTCTGACATTGTCGCCGTTTATCTGCTCTTTTGTTTCGCTTGAAGTTGTGACCGGATATGAGGTGGATTTTGATAAGTCCATAGTCATAACCGTACTGTATTTGTCAATTACCGCTGGAGAAGCATTTTTAATGTAGAAAGTTACGGTCATTTTCCCGTTTACGGGATCGAAAACCATCTTGGCTTCCACATCCTCTATATCAGGCAGATTGCTGTCGCCGGCTATAGTGACAGTCAGAGTCTGCGGAAAAGGCGAATCGATTGATTTAGCCCATTCGTTAAGGACTTCTTTCAGGATGTTGTTCTGCGGCAAAGCATCATTATAAACCGGATCGCCTGATATGATTTCTTCGACAGGTTCGTTGGTTGTCAGCGTTTCCCAGTTATTATCACATATTTTCGTAGTGGTTACCACGTATGTTTCCTCAAAAGCAACGCTGTCGCCCTCAAGCGAATCTCTGAACAGCATGACCGCGGAGCTAACCGAGAGATAGTTCTGCTCTTCGCCCTGCGTGTTTTTTACACGGCCCACGTTGGAAAAGGCGGTATAAAGCACAACGGCTGAAATCATGACACATACGAGCAGGGCAACCAAAGCGAACATCATGGTCGCGCCTTTATTTGACCTTATTTTGTTTTTCGGATTACCTGAATTCATGCAGTGTTTCCTTAATGACAGCGGTATCACACTCGAACAGCCATATTCCTCCGTCCGGTTCCGGATTTGAACCTGAGATATGATCGAACATAAAACCGGTTTGTGTGCCGTTAAGCACGATTCTTTCATTATTGAAATGCAGGTTGTGTTTCACACTATCGTATTCAGTCTTTTCAACCGATTTATTATCCAACGAATCCAAATAGGCGTTGGGATCCTGATTGGTGCGCGGTTTAAGATACGAATCGGAAGAAGCATTAAAGAATTTAAAGTTTCTTTTTGCGTTCGCAACTTCCCACAGCATGGTTTCATTATCTATAACAGGCCAGGCGAGATAATATTCCCCATTCTGTAACTCAATCGGCGGACCCACTTTTTCCGCAATAACAGGACTGTTTTTGCTAAACGGAGATATCCCTGACATACAATAATATTCCGGATCGGCTCCTCCTGTACGCGGGTATCGTGCAAGGACAAGGTATTTTCTTGTGCCTGTGGTATTGACCGGCGGTTCGGAGGCGGTGACAAACGTCAAAGGATTGTAGGATATCCTCCACATCGCAAACAGTTCTATATCAACTACCGGATTGACGTTAAATTTGCCGTTCCTTGTGTAGCCCGCTATATCGCCTTCCCCTGTGAAAATCGATCCGTCAGGATTCAACAGTTTTTTGCGAACTCCGCCCACATTAACATACCAGCCTTCAAAGATTGAGGTTGAATTTAAATTTGAACCCTTTGCAACCATTTCGCTATTCAAAACAGAGCACAACTTGCCGGTTTCCTGAGATATGTGGGTCGGGTCTATGCCGCTGTCACCGTTGCGGTACAGATAGCTGTTATCCGTGTATGCCGAAGTTCCGTCATGATGTTTCAAAATAAGCTTTCCGGTACCGGGCCATTCGCCGTAGTGGACATATTTTTTTCCGTCCGGATCGGAAGGGTTGTTCTTATATTCCTGTGTGATTACAGCCGCAAACGGATAGCTCTTGCCCTCGAGCGTAACATCGCCGCACGGGAAGCTGTAGTTGGAAGATGTAACTTTCTGATAAGGGGGCGCTGAAGAGGTGCCGTTCAAGTCGGTGCAGAACTGCGTTTGCGACATAGCATCGTATGTTTTCTCGACACTTTGACCTGTCCAAATATTCTGCGATAAGACCATTTCCACAGGGCGTAGCTCCTGACCGGTTTCGTAATAGTTTTTGTAATGATAACAATTACTTATTTCACCGCCAATATAGTAAAGCAATTCGCCGTAAGTCAGCTTAAAATTAGCGCAGGAAGCTATTGTGCCGACAGTTATATTGCTCGTCGGCTCCGGCAATTTCATATAGGAGTAGCAATTGTTATATCTCGGAGATCTGAAAAGTCTCGCATCGCTGTTTGATGTATTTACAAATCTGGGAGTTACTGCAGATGTTGCTATTCCGCTGATATAGATTTTCGGCCGGGTAAGAGAAGGGTTAACAATGACTTCGCCGCCCGAATAGCAATTATTTATAAAAGTCTGATTCCTGCCTGCTATTCCGCCTACGGATATATAATCACCATAACCGTCAAAAGTCCCCTGAGATGCCGCGCCTCTGTCATTTCTGGTGTTAATTTTAATTGTATTAACTGCAGAACATCTATCTATATTTGTTCGAAGAATTCCTACTAAACCGCCTATTGCGGTCTCTCCCGGTGTAACCGGATTGGTGCTTTCGTCAACTACCTCATAGCCGGCAACGGCACAGTTTTCAATAATACCTGTATAGACACTGGAGCTGTAATTGGGGTAGACGGCTGAAGGGAGGTGTTTTCCTTTGCTATATTCGTTTGCGATGCCGACTAATGTGCCGATTGCATAAAATCCTCGGGGACTTCCGGCAGGACGCTTAATTACGGGAACGGTATCTTGAGAGTCTCTTATGAGCACGACATTCCTTATCGTAGAGCTAACCGTTACTCCGAAAACCCCTACAGAAAAACAATCCGATGTAATTGAGAGGTTTTTTATCTTATAGCTTTGACCGTCATAACTGCCTCCGAACCAGGCGAAAAGAGGCAACCTAAAACTGAGGTATCTGGCTCCCGTAGTGTTGCCCAAAGCGGCAATTGGGAAATACCCTGTTCTTCCGATGCACTCTATATCATAATCCTGAACAAAATTCTGATTTTCTCTTAACTGCTTGAAATCATCCCAATCTTCGGGGCCGTCGTTTGTAACGAGACCGTTATAAGTCCAATCGTAAAGTCTTACGAAATTTATAAGGCTTTCTTTCTTTGTCGCATGTAAGTAGGGGAAGTTCGTACAGTTTGTTTTTAAAACCGGCTGTTTACAATTCTTAAATCCGCTGTTCCAGTTGATAAACTGAAGCTGATCGAGCGACCGGATTTTATATTTATTATCCCCCGTTCCCGGATCGTTTTGAAGCAAAGGCCTGGCAAAGGAGTAATCCCATGTCAAACTGTCCCAACCGGTAAGTTTTATTGACTTGGCGAAGAAGGGACAGAAACTGTAGCTTAAAGCCGGTTCGCCTTCAGGCGTTAAAGTTACGGAGGCGTTCTGCACATTCGAAGTCATAAACATGTAATTGCTTGTATCGGCATTATATGAGGTGGCGGGGTTGGAACCGTTACAGGTTGTATAGCAGGTAAAAACGTACTTTCTGTAGTCCGGATTGTTGTTAAACGACGACTCCGCAGAAGTGTTTCTGTTGGCGGGAACATTCACGTTAGACCAGGCTTTACCTAGCGAGTAGGTTTCATTGCTGCCGACTTTTTTTGCAACATAATATCCGTAGCCGTATTCTCTGACGACTCCTCCGTCATCATGCGCCGTGCTTGTGGTGTCATGGTACACCGCTTCGTATTTTCCGGCTTCGCGCTTTCTGCCTACCATATAAACACGATATCCCGAAGTAGAGCTTCCCGTAACATATTCCCAATAGAGCAGGCCGGCCTTGCCGAATTCAGGTTCTTCCGGCATCAGCCAGTCACCGTAATGAGGAAGACCCGTTATTGATACATACGGATAGGTGACGAGATAAAGACCGGATTTCTGATTATACGGGTAGGTGTCGTTTTTGTTGTCGTCGCCCGAAAACTTGCTTCCGGTAAATGCGGCGGCAGCTTCAGCGTTGGATGTAAAATTATATTCTTGCGAACCGCTTAAGTTGATTTCTCCGGATTCGAAATAGTAGACTTTTTTTACCGTGGAAGCGGACGGCGCCGTAGTGTATATACTGGTCGCGTTTAACTCGGAAAAATCGAGCACCGAATATGAGTTGGTTATACTTGAAATGCCGTTTGGAACAAAACCCGCTGCCGAAGCAATTTTGTTTCCGGTTAGTCCGCTTCTCATTATTCCGAAACCTGCCGAATACGAACCTGAAATAGAGGATCCTGCAGTAAGTCCACCCGCCAGTCCGCCTATCTTGGAAGCCGATGCGCCTCCGATAAGGTATGAATCGGCATATGAATCCTGTATTTGAGCATTGCCGCTTGTTTTACTGCCTATAAGACCGCCGATTAAGCCCGTTCCTTCGATTATCGTAGCGGCGAAGCTGTCTTTAATTGTTATATTGCCGGCAGTCGAACTTCCTACGAGTCCGCCGACATTTGAAGCGCCGTAAAATAAAATGTTGTTAATATATGTGCTTCCGATTGCAAAGTATTCTTTTTCAATATAAAGCCTGCAGTCTTTTATTGTAAGATCGGAAGCGGTTTTTCCCACCAGACCGCCAACATTTGTACCGCCGTCTATTTTTTCGTTAACCATTGTAACGCCGGAAATCTCATTTCCTGAAAAACTCCCGAATAGTCCGGCCGATTCAATACCGCCGGCGATATGCATATTCAATATTTTAAACGAGTCGGGTTCAGACGCATCAATATAACCCGAATATTTACTCAAATTCGTATTATTGATCGGTATGAATTTCTTATCTGCATAAAGCGTCTTCCACAGGTATTTATCTTTAACTTCAGGAATATTATCGGAACCGTCATTAAAGTCTATATCCGAAATCTGCTTAGCAGAGGTAACGGCAGTTGCCGGCAGGCCTGAAATTGACCTGTCAAGATTCTGTAGATGCCGGCCGTAGGCTATATTAACTTCTCCCGGCACAGCCGGGTTCAATGATTCAAATAAACTGTTTACAGTTCTTACAATCGGACCTACATCCAAAACACTGTCATCGTTGCTTGTGACGGTAAATGAAAGCTCCAAGTCCTCGCCCGGAATGAGAGCTCCCGTTCTTGACTCTACGTAAGCGGGTTGCCATGTTGCGGCGCCGAAAGTGTCTTTAAAGTTTTGGCCGGCCTCAAGCTTATCGAGTATAACCGTTGCGGAAAATTCCCTGGTTGTTCCCACATTCTCAACACTGACGGCAGGTTTGAGAATTACCGTTTTTTTGCTTGTTTTGCCCTTAACCGCAAGCTTAAACTCAAGAACGCTTGTGTCGGAAATAGAAGGAATTACCGCAGTCATCCTCGTCTTTAAAATATCCGCATTAATGACATTGATTGATGCCTGGATTATGTTGCCGTTCGCATCCGAAGGCATATTCGCTTTGCCGCCATAGTATCCTATCTTCTCGTTTCCTTTAAGGTTATGCCTGAAATCCTTGAGCCTTATCGAATCGGTACCGCTTGTATCCAATGTGGCGGTGTTATTAATATAAAAATCATCGGCCGATTTGGTTTCCGAGTAGAACACGGAGTATATATATCCGGTAACAGGGTCGAGTTCAACAACCCAATTATCGCCGAGTACGCTTGTGTCAATGCTTCCTTCTGGGAAAATAAAATCAACAAAGTCAACTGTAGTTGAAGACAAAGAGTTGTCTTTGTTGTGATAAAAATATTTTAAATCGTTGTAATCCACCGTATCGGCAGGGTCTTCTTCCCAATCGGAAGGTTTGCCGGCGACGTCTTCAAGCTCTGTGGCAGTAAGCAACCGGCCTATCTCCCCCGATGATTTTAACTCCCTTATTCTGTTCTGCGCGCTGACATATATGCTTTGAGCTATGTTGTCCAGTTTAGTCTGATTTATGCGGTCAACCAAACCCTGAATGCCGATAAATGCAACACCGAGAAGAATCACTACTATCGCAACGGCGATGAGTGTTTCACTCAGTGTAAAACCTTTATTATTTTTTAATCTGCTGTTAATTCTTGTTTTCAAGAGGTGCTCCTTTGCCGTTCAAACAGCAACAGCTTTTCGACCCGGTCGGGTTGTTCTTGACCGAATTATAATAAGTATTACAGACATATAATTATAATACAGTGCAACCGGTCTGTCATGCACAGATTACTTATAGTTCAACATTTAGAGACTTGAGTTTTGCAACATTGCATTTTTACATCTTTGCAGACAATATTTAAAAATAGGTTCTAAAAAAAGACAACTATCCATAATGGATTTTACGTTAACAAAGAGGCATAAGTCAAGTTAATTACTAATATTAACGGCTTTTTACAAGTGATTTTACCCCTTGGATAGACGGTTTTGTTTTGATACCGATAAATATGGCTAATCGCCCCGCAATAACAACATAAAATTAAACGGATTGACCGTGAAAGTGAGATATTCTTTTTGAAATAAAAACAGAAATGAATAATCCGAAAACAATTCATTTTACTTCTACATTGAAAACGGCTAAAATCTTATTGATTTGGAATTGATTATTAATTTATCAGGATATAAATACAATTAAGAGAAATCCGTCTCCTTTATTTAAAACCGACAGGAGAGTGCTTTGTATCATTCTTTGCAATATGAGGGAGACAAGTAATATAACGTACAGATTATTGCATAGAGAAGCTTTAAGAATTTAAAAACGTTCTAAAACAGGGCATGGAAATAAGCTCGAAAAACAGAAGAAGCTTAAACATGTTTTGGCAATAAAGGATAAAATGAATACCTCGGAGCAGGTTTTCGTGCCTGCTTTTTCTTTGAATATCTTATATTTTAAGGAGTACACAAATCCATATGAAAACAGCTGTTCTGAAGTCCAAGGAAGGCTTTCGCTCACAACTTTCAAGGGCCTGGAAGTTAAGCGTTCCGGCAATTCTGACTCAGTTTTCCACCATTGCCATGCAATATATCGATTCCGCAATGGTAGGGAATCTCGGAGCGAATGCATCTGCCGCAATCGGTCTTGTTTCCACAAGCACATGGTTGATGGGCGGTGTAATCGGGGCTGTTTCGGTAGGTTTTTCAGTACAGGTGGCGCAGTATATCGGAGCGGAAGAACCGCAAAACGCACGGCGTGTCATCAAACACGGCCTTGTCACGTCGCTGATAGCTTCTACGATTATAGGATTGTTAGGCGTCGTTGTCAGCAGTTCATTACCCCGTTGGCTCGGAGGCGAGGAAGCGCTTTGGAAAGACGCCGGAGCGTATTTTTTGGTGTTCGCCGTCACTTTGCCTTTTATTGGATTGAACGGGATGGCATCCGCCTTTCTTCAAAGTTCGGGCAATATGGTGGTTCCCAGCGTGCTGAATTCTTTGATGTGCGTATTGGATGTATTGTTCAATGCGTTTTTTGTCCCGCGTTACGGCGTGCTTGGCGCTGCCATCGGCACGGGGCTTGCATATGCGACGGTGTGCTTTCTGGAGTTGTGGATCTGCTGTTTTCGCTATGAACCGCTTCGCCTGAACCGCAAAGAAAAATGCCCGTTGGATATATCCATCCTCAGGCGTGCATTGAAAATCGGCACTCCGGTGGGTGTGGAAAGTATTGCCATATCAGGTGCGTATGTAGCATCCACCATGATTATCGCGCCGCTGGGTGCGGTCTCCATCGCTGCACATTCCTTCGCCATCACGGCGGAAAGCATTTGCTATATGCCGGGCTTCGGTGTCGCTAGGGCGGCATCAATACTTGTGGGGCAGAGCATAGGTGCAAGGGATTATCATCTCGCCCGGCGTTACGCCTATATCACGGTGATATTCGGCAGTGCGATGATGGCATTGACCGGCATTATCATGTACATTATCTGTCCTTTTGTATTCGGCCTGCTCACCCCTGTCGTGGAAGTTCAAAGGGTAGCTACACAGATACTGCGCATCGGCCTGATTGCAGAGCCGCTGTTCGGGGTTTCAATGGTCGCCTCCGGAGCGTTGCAGGGCGCGGAAGATACGCTTGTGCCAAGCATCCTCAATCTGCTGAGCATCTGGGGGGTGCGTCTTACTCTTGCGATGATTCTTGTACCGATTTACGGCATTCACGGCATGTGGGTTGCTATGGCGGTTGAGCTTTGCGTACGCGGGTTGCTTTTATTGACCCGCCTAATCCGTTCCAAATATTTAAAGCCGGTTGCGAATAAAGAAAAATCGTGATAAATAAGGTCGGGTTAAGTTTTTGTCTGTTTTATTTAGATGAAACATATGATGGGAAACCATCTGTCATATGAGCACTTTCTTTGTTAACTGCAACGAAATGTATGCTGCAAATTGCAGTTTGCCATTCACCTATTGAGGAGGAAAAGGGTATGGGGTTTGATGTTACCGCGATTGGGGAACTGTTGATTGATTTTACGCATAACGGGACCAGTTCACAGGGTAACCCCATATTCGAAGCAAACCCGGGCGGTGCGCCCTGCAACGTGCTTGCCATGCTGTCAAAGTTGGGTCATAAAACCGCATTTATAGGCAAGGTGGGAAACGATATGTTCGGACATATGCTTGCCGAGGAAATTTCCGAATGCGGTATCAATACCGACGGACTTTATTTTGATGACACGGTGAATACGACTCTCGCTTTTGTCCACAAACTCGAAAACGGCGACCGCGACTTCTCTTTTTACCGCAATCCGGGCGCGGACATGATGCTATGCGAAGATGAAATTCCGGAGACCATCATCGCACAGTCAAAAATATTGCACTACGGCACCCTTTCAATGACGCATCCCGTCGTCGCCGAAGCCACCGGGAAAGCGATTGCTGTCGCCGAAGAGAACAGAGTTATCCGATCCTTTGACCCAAACCTGCGTCCTCCGCTTTGGAAAGAACTTGAAGATGCAAAAAATGCAGTCCGATACGGCCTCGCGCACTGCGACATTCTCAAGATTTCCGACAATGAAATTCAATGGCTGACGGGAGAAACGGACTATACCGCAGGTGTAAGCGCCCTGCGCAACGAATTTAACATTCCTCTCATTCTCGTATCCATGGGGCCTGACGGCAGCCGCGCCTATACGGAAAACCTCATGGTTGAAGTACCTGCGCGATTAAACCCCGATACGATTGAAACCACCGGAGCGGGCGACACCTTCTGCGCCTGCGTGCTGCACGATGTGCTTGTAAACGGCCTGTCGGGATTTACAAAAAAGCGGCTTGAATGCATGCTCGATTTTGCAAATGCCGCCGCTTCCCTCGTTACCACCCGCCGAGGCGCGCTGCACGTTATGCCGACACCCGAAGAGATTGCCGAATATATCAAAGCATGAAGATGAAGGAGTACGAAGTTTACTTTATTTATTGACTTTTGAGAAAAAAGAAATGAGAGACGTTGACTAAAATTTAGATAATTTCAAGTTTTGCTTCCATGCCAATGGAAAAATGAAAAATGTAAGTGAGAAATTGTCTATCGCATGTGCAATCTATTTATAAATGTCAATACGATCAGGGGAGTAAAAGGAATAAACTGTGTAGTCTATGAAATCACTAGTTATCCCCTAAGGTTATTGAATGCGAGTGAGGTAACAATTTATTGCTGTTCTTTAGCCCACGCATATATTGCTTTTCAGTATTTCATAATTTGAAAAAGACGAGATATGAAACAGCGACACAGTGATTAGGAAAGAACAGTGAGAGAATGTGAGTTGTAATTTTTGCGTATCTTTTTTACAATAATAGCAATTCAAAAAAAGAGAGATATTTTAACAAAATTATTTTTCTCAGGTATCATAAACTCATATAGATATATTAAAAATCGGTCTATCTTATTAATCAGTGTAACAAGTAATATCAAAATCATTGACGATTTGTAATGTTAAATAGTTAGAGAAGTATTGATAAAATAGTATTTAAAAGTTTTAGAAGTTTATTACTTATTTACATATCAGGATTTTTTATTCAGAAAGGAGCATTAAATGGCAAACATTTCTGTAGGGCATTGTAAGATATCTAATATTATTCAGGATGCAGAAAATGGTCAGATGAAAATACCTCAGTTCCAGAGGCAGTTTGTGTGGTCTGTTGATGATTGCGCAAAGCTTATGGATAGCATTTTAAAAGGATATCCAGTAGGGTCTTTTATCTATTGGAAAACTAAGACGGCTTTACGTGTTGTAAGGAACATAGGGGGTTTTAATTTTCCGATTGTCCCAGATGACGATTATGCATTTTACATTCTTGATGGTCAGCAGAGAATTACTAGCATTATTGCTAGTGTTACTGGTCAAAAGATTGATAATGATGATTACTCTCGGATATTCGTCAATCTTAAAGCTAATGTAGATGAGGATATTGTTATCACTGATATTAAGGATTTTAAGGAAGATGAATATATTCCGTTAAAGGATGTATATAATCCTGATTTAGCTGCTATAGTGCATAAGTATCCGAACTCAGTCGATATAATCTCCGATTACATAAATAAACTTAAGGGATATGAGTTTTCGAAAATTGAATTGTCTGATGCCGAGCTAGATGTTGCAACAGAGGTTTTTACTAGAATTAATACGTCTGGAAAAAGGTTAACTATTTTCGAAATAATGTGTGCTAGAATGTATAACGAGTCCCCAGAATTTGATTTATACGAACAAAGGCAAGAACAAAAAAACAACTGGCAAATTTCATCCTATGATACGATTGATGATATCACTGTACTTCAGGCAGTAAGTGTGTGCTTGCGTAAGGACTGTAGGGGGAAAACAATTTTATCTCTTAACAAAGATGATTTTATAAGAATTTGGAACGAAGTGGATAAGGCATTTGACGAGACTATTGATTATTTTAGAGGTACCTATAAGATTCCGGTTTCTAAATTGGTTCCATATGATGCACTCTTTGTTCCGTTTGTCTATTATTTTTACAAGAAAAAGAAACAACGCCCAAGTGGAAATGAACAAAAGTACCTTAGAGATTACTTTTGGAGATCAGCCTTTTCATCAAGATTCACAGAGGGAGCGGTATCTAAAATCAACCAAGATATTGTTGATGTTATCGATGTAATACTTGCTGGCAAAAGACCATCCTATGAACAAGGTCTAGTAATAACCGAAGATAGCATAAAAAGGGAAGGTGGATTTTCCGCAGGCAGTGCATATATTAAAGGGATACTGAATGTCCTTTGTAGTAAAGGTCCGCTATCCTTTATTGATGGGCATAAGGTAACAATAGATAATTCATGGTTAAGTCAAGGAAACAGCAAAAACTATCATCATTTTTTTCCAAAGGATTATATGAAAAAGAATAAACCAGAGATAGATGAAAGGTTAGTCAATCACATTGTTAACATCACGATTGTAGATGGATGGTTGAATAAAGGAAAAATTAAAGCAAAAGCTCCATCGGAATATATGAAAGAATTTAAGGATTTGAATAAAGATATTGATAGTCATATGAAGACACATTTAATTGATGATTTGTACGATTTTGGAGTGTTTAAAGATGACTATGAGAACTTCTTTAAACATAGGATAGAAGCAATTCATAAAGAGATGGTTGCTTTAATAGATCCGCATGAAAATGATGAGCTGAGATTTAAAATTAATAGTGCGAAAGATTCGCAGGAAAATACTATATAGGATGAAGAAGTACATGATTATACTAAATCGACACTGCTGTTAAATAGGTGCT
>JGI24710J26742_10002598_pt1 | contig 15866 bp, 9 predicted proteins | sample BioPla2DNA2_FD_26742 | JGI IMG/M metagenome (IMG submission 26742) | reverse complement strand
GCCACAGGGACAGGTAAAACATATGCTTCTGCTTTTGCATTAAGAGAGATTGATCCCGAGAAGGTATTATTTGTTGTACATAGAGAACAAATTGCCAAGCAGGCCATAAAGAGCTACAGGAATGTATTTGGAAACAGTAAAAAATTTGGTTTATTATCAGGAATATCAAGGGATTATGAGGCTAGCTATTTGTTCTCTACGATGCAAATGATGGCAAAGCAAGAGATAAGAGAGAAGTTTAAAAAAGATGAGTTCGATTTTATTATTATAGATGAAGTGCATAGAGCGGGGGCAGAAAGTTATAAAAGAATAATGGAATATTATACACCAAAATTCTGGCTAGGAATGACTGCTAGTCCTGAACGAACAGATGGTTTTAATATTTATGAGTTGTTTAATTATCAAATAGCATATGAAATTAGATTACAACAGGCTTTAGAAGAAAATTTATTGTGTCCTTTTCATTATTTTGGAATAACTGAATTAGAAATAGAGGGTGAGGCTTTCGATGATTCCATTGGTGTTAGAAACTTTGCGTATTTAGTGTGCGATTCACGTGTGGATTATATTATTGAGAAAGCTAAATATTATGGATATAGCGGAGATAGAGTAAAAGGCTTAATCTTTTGTAGTAGAAAAGAAGAAGGTAGACTATTATCTAGTAAGTTTAATGAGCGAGGTTATAATACGGTATTTTTATGTGGAGAGGATTCTCAGGAAACTAGAGAAAACTATATTGAAAGATTAGTGAGTGATACTAAAGAAGATAATCTGGATTATATTTTTACAGTGGATATATTTAATGAAGGTGTAGATATTCCAGAAGTAAATCAAATAATTATGTTGCGACCGACTGAAAGTCCAATAGTATTTATACAGCAGCTAGGTCGTGGTCTTCGTAAAGCAGAAAATAAAGAGTATGTCGTTATACTTGATTTCATTGGTAATTATATGAATAATTTTATGATTCCAATAGCTTTATCTGGAGATAGGTCATATAACAAAGATACTATAAGAAGATATGTTATGGAGGGGTCAAAANTTTTACCAGGTAGTTCTACTATTCATTTTGATGAAATATCAAAGAAGAGAATTTTTCAATCTATTGATAACTATACAACAACAAAAAAGCTTTTAAAAGATAAATATGAAGCTCTTAAAAACAAGCTAGGAAAAATCCCGAGCATATTAGATTTTTACGTATATGGAGAAATTGATCCTATGCTGTTTATAAGTTATTCAAAAACATATGATCGATTTGTTCGTATGATTGATTCGGACTATACGATTGTATTTAATAATAAAGAATCAGCTATTTTAGAGTTTGTATCATCGTTATTAGTTAATGGGAAAAGGCCTCATGAGTTGTTAATGATAAAGATGTTAATTGAAGGAAAGGATGTAGACAAGCATACTTTTAGAAAGGAACTAAATAATGTTGGATGTAGCTTTAAAGAAGGGGATTTTCAATCATCGATAGCTGTATTAAATAAAATGTTTATCAATACACAGGCAGAGAAGAACAAGTATCAANATATAGAATTTTTTGATGCAGACGAAATAAAACAGGGACAAATTAAAAGAGCATTAAGCTTTTATAAAAAAATAAAACAATTGGATTTTAGAAAGGAGTTAAATAGCTTAATAAAGTATGGATTAAGAAAGTACGAGGATTATTATATTAACCATGATGATGATAATTTTGTGTTATATCAAAAATATTCGAGAAAGGATGTGTGCAGGTTACTAAATTGGGAAAGAGATGAAAGCGCTACTTTATATGGCTACAGAATTAAATATGGGACATGTCCGATTTTTGTTACATATAAAAAGAAAGAGGATATTTCAGATAGTACTAAATATAAAGATGAGTTTATAAACGAAACCATATTTAGCTGGATGACTAGAAGTACAGGAGCATGGCGCAAAGAGGCCGAGACAATAATGAATTATAAAGAGAATAATTTGAAGATATTCTTATTTATAAAGAAAAGTGACGGTGAGGGCTCCGATTTTTATTACATGGGAAGAACGTACCCAATAGAATGCAATGAAACAATTAACACAAATGGAGCTCCGATTATGAATATAACATTGAAGCTGGAACATGCCGTTCGAAGTGATATCTATGATTATTTTATCAAGTAAACAAACAAGGAGACGCAAATGAAGACGATAGAAGTGGTAGCTGCAATCATTAAACATAAGGACAAGATATTCGCAACACAGAGAGGATACGGAGATTTCAAAGGATTTTGGGAATTTCCAGGTGGAAAGATGGAGGCTGGAGAGACACCTGAGGGAGCTCTTATACGCGAAATTAGGGAAGAGCTTAATATAGATATAATTGTTGGGGAGCTTCTAGATACTATAGAATATGATTATCCCGAATTTCATCTTACGATGCATTGCTTTATCTGTACGCTTAATTCGGGGAAAATTGTGCTTAATGAACATGAAGCAGCAAGATGGCTGACCAAAGACACACTGAGTAGTGTAAATTGGTTACCTGCAGATATAACCCTAATTGAGAAGTTAGTAAAAATTCTGTAATCCAGAGGAAAATATATTTAATCTAAATAAACTAGCTATACAGTCCAAAGTGTATAGCTTTTTTATTTGTAGATATTAAATCATCAAAAAAGTACTATTTAATATAAAAATACATCTTAGACTGTACTTTAGTACAGTTTCAAATCAGTCTATAACTGCTATAATACCCATATAATAAAACTTTAAGTCGATAAATAGGAGATTACTGATTATTTTGTTAAGGAGGGTATTATAAAATGTTGCGATTAAAGAGGATGAAGGGGCTGGCTGTCCTTATGTGTATTTGCATGATATTAGGCATGCTTCATAATAATGCATATGCTGATGACGGTTCAGGCTATATGGGGACAGGCGGAGCGATAGAAGAGATATATGTAGGAGGGTCTGACGCTGCTGAAGGCAATAGTGGTACTTATGATGAGCCTTATGCTACGCTTAATGAAGCTGCCGATTATATATTCAATAATGATCCGGGAAACTATAACATTATTATGCTGGGAGATACAACTGAGACATATACGGTTGAATTCAGTTACCCGGGCAGAGGTCCATTTAATATAAGTATTTCAGTGGCATCCACTGTAACTCCTAGTGCCATTACAATATCAAGAGACTTCGCTAGTGGCAGTTTAATTGATGTAGGCTATAATGCAAATTTGACCATTGAGGGATCATCGGATACAGAATTGGTTTTTGATGGCCGTAATATAGAGGTTAATAGGGCCCTTTTTAATGTTTATGGAGCTTTAACTGTGAAAGATTATTCTACTATAGCTAACAATGATAATACCTCCAGTAGTTATGAGATCGGTGAAGGAGGGGGTATTTATAATGATGGTATATTGATAATTGATGGTGGCGTCATTACCGGTAATTCATGTAATCAAAGAGGTGGAGGAATATTTAATAGGGGATTGATGGATATGCATGGAGGCACCATCTCATCCAATTATAGTGGTTGGAACGGCGGAGGAATATATTCCAAGCAGGACTTAACTATATATGATGGTATAATCTCAGAAAACACCTGTGAAGGCGATGGATCAGCAATATATAACGAGAGTGAAATGACTATGTATGGAGGTACTATTAGCAATAACTCCGGCTATTGTTTTACTAACATCGGAACTGTCACTATGAACGATGGCTTTATAACAGGAAATGAGGGTGATTATATTATTTATAACACCGGAGTCTTTAATATGACAGGGGGAATCATAAGTAATAATAAATCATCATCTCATATAATAAAAATAATGCACTATGGAGAGTTTAACTTAAGCGGAGGGTATATTATTGATAATGAGGCACAAGAAATAGTTTATGTGTATGACGGTGACTTTAACATGACCGGTGGGGTTATAAGCGGTAATACGGTATCTTCTGTAATTACTATAGAATATGGCACCTCCGAATTTAGCTTTTCGATGTCAGCCGGTGAAATAACAGGCAATAGCGGTAGTGTTATATCTACGACCGTTCCGATTGCTTTAAGTGGTAATGCCTTAATATCGGGAGATGAAGGAGTACCCGATATTATTCTTGATGATTATGATTCTTATATTAATGTAAGCGGATTATTAAATAATATAGAAGAATTAACCATAGATCTCGATAGTTATAAAGAAGGGATAAAAATATTAGCTGGCTCACCACTAACTGAAAATGTTATTTCAAAGTTTAGAATATATGATACTAATTATGGAATAGATAACAACGGCTATACGAAATATATCGGCGAAGGGAATGTATATTATATACATAAGGATGGAGATGACAACGCGATCGGTACCACCAGCGAACAACCTCTGCGTACTATCGAGGGTGCACTGGAAAAAATAGGTGCGGCACCCGGCACAATAATACTAACATCGGATATTGATGTGGAAGAGCTGATAATCATATGCTCCGATATTACTGTTAAGACGGATGGTAATGATAGAATCATTGAGAGTAAAATGATAGATGGGTCTGGTGAATGTCTATTTGTAGTGAATGAGGGTAAATTAACATTAGGAGATACAGAACAAACAACCGGAGAGTTAATTATTAGGAATGATGGCATATATCTGCCATACATTATAAATGTTTATTTTGGTGAGTTGAATTTAAATCATGGCTTATTTATACAAGAAACGGGTATTGAACATACCATAATACTTAATGATAATTCTGTTACAAATATAGAGGGCGCTTCAATACTTGCTAATAACACAGCTATAAAGAATAACAATGGAACAGTAAATTTCCTATCAGGATCTATAAGTGCTGCTTCTGAGGATGTCAGTTTTAACGCAATTGTAAATCATGGGACACTAAACATGTCGGGGGGTACTATCGAGAACTTTAAAGGTTTGACAGGCGGTGGCATTTGGAATCGAGGGGTTTTGAATTTATCAGGAGGAATCATTAGAGATAATAGATATAGTATCATGAATTTTTCTGAACTTAATATGTCACAAAATCCTATTATACCTATAGGAGACGAAGACAGTAATGGGATATATCTTGCGTCAGAGGGTGGGGATTATTATCCTATCTATCTGGAAAATGACCTTGAGTTAAGCGAGGGTAATCAGATACTTGTATACAGGAATTATTATAGAAATGGGGACGGAATACTTGCCGGTGATGAGAATGCTGTTAAGAATTACCACTCTAACTTTATATTTTCGGACAGAGAATTTATAATAACAGAACAGGGAATTATTAAATTTAACGGTGAGAGACCTGTATATTATGTAAATGCAGATTATATGGGTGATAGTGACGGTACTAAAGACAAACCATTTACAACATTGCCGGATGCCATAGAAAAAATAGAGAGTATGTTAGGAGTCGGTATTATCAATATACGATCAGATATTGACATACCTGAATATAGTAGTCCTATTTTTATCTATGATGATATCACTATTATAAATGACAGCTCGGAAACATATACAATATCAAGTACTGGTAGTTATTACGATATGTTTATTATTTCAGATAATGGATGTCTTTCTCTTGGCAGTATGGAAGAGGGGGACAACGATGAACAGAAACTTATTATTGGAGACGGATATGGTGAAACAATTATCGAAAACCATGGTGAGTTAAGGCTATATCCCGGAGTATGGTTATCCGGCAGTGAATCCGGTTCTGATACAGGAGGCATTGAAAATCGTGGAATCTTCTATATGTATGGTGGCGTTATTGCCAATTGTCAAGGAAGATATTACGGTGGAGTCAATAACACAGGTACCTTTATTATGGAGGGAGGCAAAATTATTGATTGTTACGGGGAAAGTGCCGGAGCAGTAAATAATNGTTCGGATTATGGATTAGAGGCNACCTTCATAATGAGAGGTGGTGATATTGAGAATAATAGTTCGGATGATGGAGTAGCTGTATATAATGCAGGAACAATGCATATGTCCGAGGATGCCTCCATACCAATGAAGGGTGATAAGACCAATAAAGTAATGCTTGGTGCCTTCTCAAGTATAGATATAGATTCAGACTTATCAAGTAGTGAAAACATCCTACTTACAACAAACAGATATATACCCGGGAGACAGATTCTTAAGGGCAACGATATTATCCTATCAAATAATTATAGCAAGTTTTTACTTGATGTAGAAGACTACAGAATAAATCTAAACGGAGCCTTAGAATATCTTGGAGAAAGTGTTGAATATTATGTAGATGCCGAAGGTAACGATGACAATACGGGTTCAAAGACATCGCCATTTGCCACATTGGCAAGAGCATTATTTGAGATTGGGAATAATGGAGGCGTTGGAGTTATTCATCTTTGCTCCGATATTGAAATAGATGGCCCGCTGATGATTTTTGGCTCTATAAAGCTTATAAATGAAGATATGCCATATACTATTTCACGTAATTCTGAATATTCTGATACTATGTTTATAGTATTCGGCCAATTGGAATTAGGTCAAAGTGAGCTTAATAATCAACCTGAAATAGCCCAATTAACTATCAGTGGCTATATAGAGGAAGGAATGGCGACGGGACCTATAATAATAAATGGAGGTAATCTCATTCTAAATAACGGTATAGTTTTAGAAGAGAATCATTCGGGTAACTACANTGCAGGAGGCATACGAAATATGGGAAGCATCCTTATGAATGGTGGAGTTATTCAGAATAATAAGACAAATTACCGTGGGGCAGGAATATATAATGAAAACATGGGTCATATCGATATCCTTGGGGGAAGCATCAGATATAATGAAATTACTGATGATTATTATAATGAAGGAGGAGGTATATGCAACGATTTCGGTACAATTAATATATCAGGAGGAAGCATTCATAATAACAAGGCTACTTTGGGAGGCGGTATATTTANCCAAAACGGGGCCCTGAACATCTCCGGCGGTAGTATTTACAGCAATATGGCGACGTTTGGAGCCGGTTTATGTCTCTATGAGGGCGATACAACTATATCCGGAGGAGCGTCAATTTCCGGTGATAACGATGTGGCGCTAGTTGATATATATTATTTTCCTGGTAAAGTAAATAAATCGTATATAACTGTAGGTGGCAGCTTATCAGAAGATATTCCTACAATAAAAGTATCAATAGTTGAGTACTCAGGAACCTTTGAATATTATTATCCCATCGGTGATCAGGTTATTAAGCCTGCTACAGGCTATACACTGACAGAACATGATATTTCAAAGTTTGAAATGAATGACAGCAACTACGGAATAAACAGCATGGGTAAGCTTTCTACCGGCTTAAGGGATGACTGGTTTACTTTAGATACAGACGATATATATTATACAGGCAGTGAAATAAGACCCGGTGTTGTGGGAATTAAAGGTTCGNCTCCATTAATAGAAGGTACCGATTATAAGGTTACCTATAAGAACAATATTAATCCCGGTACGGCATCCGTCTATATAACCGGTATGGGCAATTATGGAGGAACAGTAATAAAAACCTTCGTAATATATGGAGATACATATATTATCACAGCGAATGCCGGAGATAATGGTACCATAGTGCCCAGTGGTGAAGTATTGGTAGGTGCCAACGGAAGTCAAACATTTACCATAGTACCGGCAACAGGATATAGAGTGGATTCTGTTAAGGTGAACGACGTAAATATAGGCGCGAGAAGTAGTTATACATTCACGAATGTAACGGCTAATCAAACCATAAACGTTACATTTAGAAAAATAACACCGTCTACGCCACCGTCTTCAGGGGGAGGCTCATCAGCACCCGCTCCAACACCTGTTCCGACTGTAGTTCCAACACCTGCAGGTTCTATAATTGAGCTGGAAGCTAAGGTATCGAATAGTACGAGACGGATAACCACTTCGATTAATACCGAAGAGCTTATGGATAAAATACTTAAAGATGAAATAACAGATGTTAATGTAAATATAACACAAAACGGTACGGAAGAAGATAACCGTATAATGATAGATCCTGATTTGCTTAATGTAGTCAAGGATACAGAGACAGATATCAATATTTCCGTTAAGGATGAAGACGGCAGAGAAAGGTATTCGTGGAGTTTTAACGGCAGTGAAATGGCAGCTATGGATAGGGAGATATCCGAACTGGACATTTCGCTTAGCATTGAAAAAGCAGTCGATAATAAGGATTTATCAGAGCTGCTGGAATTAGAAACAGAAAAGAAAAATCAAAACAGCCTGGTTATATCCTTCGGACACAAGGGTGATTTACCTGCACAGGCAAGTGTAAGAATGTATGTGGGTGATATGGGATATAAAGAAGGAGACAAGCTATATCTGTATTACTATAATTCTGAAACAGGTAAGCTTGATACATTACCATACAGCTCCAACTATGTGGTAGACAGCGAGGGCTATATCACAATAAATATTATCCACTGCTCAGAATATGTACTCCTTCCAAAGAAGGCAGATGCCGGTGCGATAACATCCTTAAGAAAACAAATCAGTGTAACGCCGAAAAAGGCTACTTTGACTCTGGGGTCAAAGAGTAAAAGTAAAGCAACTATAGAGATTAATTTACCCAAGACATTGGAGCGGGTTAAAGATCTTAAGGACAAGACGTCCGGCAGTGCTATAGGCGCAGTAAAGGTTACCTATGAATCAGGAAATAAAAAGATTGCAACTGTGGATAGTTCAGGTATAATCACAGCTAAGAAGTCCGGAAAAGTTGATATTAAGGTAACGGTTACTCTTTATAGCGGAAAAACAAAGACATTTAAGGTTGCTGTTACTGTGAAAAAGGGGTAAGGTGGAATTTAGTAATACAATTAATATATCAGACATATATTTTACAAATTATGTTGACAAAGGGGTATGTCACCTGATATAATCCGCTATAATATATTATTTAAACCGATGAGCAAGAGAAGTAGGAATTATACGATGTATACAGAGAACCGCTGGTTGGTGGGAATGCGGTTACAGAGTTTTTTCTGAATGGACTTGCGAGGGAAGCCTGAAATCACAGTAGAGAGTAGGCGCTTACGGGAACCTGTCCGTTATCAGAAGGGTGCATATGATGGTATGCATGATGAGTGGTCGTATTATATACGGCAATTAGGGTGGCACCGCAGAAGTATAAGCTTTTGTCCCTGCAATAGCAGGGGCAAGGGCTTTTTTTGTACCCTAAAAAATAATTAAAGAAAGGAATTTCATCCATCAGTGAAATAAAGGGAAAGAAAATGATAACTCCAACCTATCAGGAAATAAAGCAATTGGCAAAAGAATATAGCTTTATACCAATCTGTAAAGAGATCTATGCTGACATAGTGACTCCGATTTCGATACTTAGGAGAATTTCGGTTTTCAGCATGAAATATTTTCTTCTTGAAAGCATCGAGGGTGGTGAAAAATGGGGAAGATATTCCTTTATCGGGTTCGATCCGGTCACTCAGATTACTTGTAAGAACAAAAAAATAATAATTGACAATAAAGAAACCACAATGACAGACAATCATAACCCATACAGTTATTTAAGGTCTGTTCTGTCAGAGTACAAGGCACCGAAGCTTCCAAATATGCCGCCGTTTATAGGAGGTTTCGTAGGATATTTTTCTTATGAAATGATAGGTTATACAGAATCGGTACTAAAGCTTAAGGAAAGTGACTTTGCCACCTTTGATATGATGCTTTTTGACAAGGTGATTGCTTATGATCATCTGAAGCAGAAGATAATTCTTATCGTGAGCATAAAGACGGATAAGCTCGAGAAGAACTATGAACAGGCGGTGTCTAATCTAGAGGCATTAGAAAAGCTTATATCAGAACCGATGTCCTTGTCCGGAAAGAATGCTAAGGAGAAACCAAGCTTCAGATGTAATATCAGCAAGGAAGAATATTGCGGTATGGTGGAAAAGACAAAGGAATATATCATTGACGGTGATGTGTTTCAGGCGGTAATTTCAAGGCGGTTTGAAACGCAATACAGGGATAGCCTGTTAAATGCGTATCGTGTGCTACGCACCACAAACCCATCCCCCTATATGGTATTTCTAAAAAGCGGGGATATGGAGCTTATATGCTCATCTCCGGAGACCATGGTACGTCTAAAGGACGGAAAGCTTATCACCTTCCCTATTGCGGGCTCAAAGCCAAGAGGTGCCAGCCGAGAGGAGGATGAAGCCCTTGCCAAGGAGCTTTTGGAAGATGAGAAAGAACTGTCGGAGCATAATATGTTGGTTGACCTTGGAAGAAACGATATCGGAAAGGTATCAGAGTATGGAAGCGTAAAGGTGACTGACTATATGAAGATACAGAAATACTCAAGAGTCATGCACATTACCTCTGAGGTGGAAGGAAGACTGAAGAAAGGAAAGGATGCGTTCGATGCCATAGAAGCCTTACTTCCCGCAGGGACACTATCAGGAGCACCTAAAATCCGTGCCTGCGAAATAATTGAGGAATTGGAGAGGACGCCCCGTGGCATATATGGAGGAGCCATAGGATATATNGATTTTACCGGAAATATGGACACCTGTATTGCTATCCGAATGGCTGTAAAGAAGCAGGATAGGGTATATATTCAGGCCGGTGCGGGTATTGTGGCAGACAGCATTCCGGAACGGGAATATGAGGAAACAGGATATAAGGCCAGCGCTCTAATGGAAGCATTGGAAAAGGCCCATGAATTAGAATAGGAGGATACCGATATGGTGCTTTTAATCGATAATTATGACAGTTTTTCATATAACCTTGTTCAACTGGCCGGAGGTCTCGGAGCGGATATCAAAGTAATACGAAATAATGAAATGACAATCGATATGATAAAGAAATTAAAACCACAGCATATCATACTATCTCCCGGTCCCGGTTATCCCAAGAATGCAGGTGTATGTAAGAGTGTAGTCAAGGAGCTTAAGGGAGAAGTTCCGATATTGGGAGTATGTTTGGGTCATCAGGTAATCTGTGAGGCATTTGGAGGGACTATAAAGCATGCCAAAAGAATCATTCACGGAAAAAAGAGTAATATACACATAGCCAATGGTGCCAGACTGTTTCACGGATTACCACCAATTATCCAGGCGGCAAGATATCATTCCNTAATCGGAGAGAGAGAGTCTCTGCCGGATGATCTTCTGGTAATTGCCGAGGACGATGAGGGAGAGATTATGGCGGTAAAACACCGTGAGTATGAGATATACGGTGTCCAATTCCATCCGGAATCCATATTGACACCGCTTGGAGAGGTTATCATGAAAAACTTCTTATCAATATGAAAGGGGAAAAATTATGATAAAGAAAGCCATATANAAGCTGTTAAACAGAGAGAATTTATCGCTGGATGAGGCGAAAGATGTGATGGATGAGATTATGGGTGGCAAAACCACCAATGCGCAGATAGCATCCTTCATCACAGCGCTTCGTATGAAGGGCGAAACCATAGATGAAATAACTGCCTGTGCGATGGTCATGAGAAGATATGGATTAAAGCTGGCTCATGAGGGAGATGTACTGGATATTGTAGGTACCGGAGGTGACGAGGCGAATACATTCAATGTCTCGACAGTGTCCTCTATCGTCATATCTGCGGCGGGGATACCGGTGGCAAAGCACGGAAACCGCAGTGTGTCCAGCAAATGTGGTAGCGCGGATGTCCTAGAAGCTCTTGGGGTAAAAATTGATATTCCCGTAGATAGAAGCGAACAGATTCTGCGTGAAATAGGTATCTGCTTCTTATATGCCCCGATGTATCATTCCTCTATGAAGTATGCGGCTCCCGTACGAAAGGAGCTGGGGGTACGGACCGTATTTAATATTCTTGGTCCTCTGTCAAGCCCTGCCAATGCCAATCTGCAGCTCTTGGGTGTATATGATGAAAATTTAGTGGAGCCCATGGCTAGAGTTCTGGCAAATCTAGGTGTAAAGCGAGCCATGGTAGTGTATGGACATGATGGTCTGGATGAAATATCCCTCAGTGCCAAGACCACGGTATGTGAGGTGAATGAAGGCCGAATAAACAGCTTCTTCCTGGACCCACATCAGTTCGGCTTTGACTATTGTAAGCGGGAGGAGCTTATAGGTGGAGATCCAGCTATGAATGCCAATATCGCTTTAGACATCTTGTCGGGTGAGAAGGGACCAAAGCGAAACATAGTATTACTAAACTCGGCTATCTGCCTATATATGACCTATAACAACATAACCTTAAGGGAATGTGTGAGGATGGCACAGCAGACGATAGACAGCGGCAAGGCGATGGAAAAGCTGAACAGCTTTATCAGATTGTCTAATGCTTAGGAGGTGCAATATGATACTGGACAAAATTGCGGAAGCAACGATTAATCGGGTGACAAAAGCAAAGGAAAGACAGATCCTGGAGATGCTAAAGGATAAGCTGTATTTCGGAGCTTCATTAAAGAAGTTCAACGGACGTCCTGCATTTTCATTTGAACAGGCATTGAGAAGCCCAGGTTCCGATCACGGAGGACTGCACTTTATCTGCGAAGTTAAGAAGGCATCTCCCTCCAAGGGAGTGATAGCACAGGATTTTCCATATATGGATATAGCAAGAGAATATGTGCAGGGCGGAGCCAGTGCGATTTCTGTTCTGACAGAACCGGAATTCTTTCAGGGGAGCGACAGATATCTGAATGAGATAAGCAGAGCGGTGGATATTCCGGTTCTTCGAAAAGATTTCATTCTTGATGAATATCAAATATACGAATCCAAACTTATCGGTGCCGATGCGGTGCTGCTCATATGTGCACTTCTGGACACCGATAGGTTAAAGAAATATATTAAAATATGTGACGAATTAGGTATGTCTGCTTTAGTAGAAGCCCATACGGCTAAGGAAATTGAAATAGCAATGGAGGCTGAGGCAAGAATCATAGGTGTTAACAACCGAAATCTTCAGACATTTGAGGTGGATATAGAAAACAGCATCAGGCTAAGGCAGATGGTACCGAGAGATATTATCTATGTAGCCGAGAGTGGCATTCGTTCAAGGGAGGATATTCTGGCGTTACAGTCAGCCGGTGTCGATGCGGTGCTCATAGGTGAAGCTTTTATGCGAAGCGAGAACAAGAAGGAGCTAATGAGTGCTTTAATCAATAGTAACAAAACGGAGACGGTATATAATGAGAATTAAGATATGTGGCTTAACCAGACCGGAGGATATTGATGCTGTAAACTGTTATTTACCGGATTATATTGGCTTTGTATTTGCAAAGAGCAGAAGACAGGTGGATGATATCAAAGCAAAGGCGCTTAAACAAAGGCTCGATTCAAGGATTTCCGCGGTCGGAGTCTTTGTCAACGATGATATTAACCGGATTATCAGGCTATGCAGAGCAGGAATCATAGATCTAGTCCAGCTCCATGGAGAGGAAGATGAAGATTATATCAGGGAGCTAAAGCGAGAAATACCTAATCCTATAATAAAAGCCATCAGAGTAAAGAATGAAAAGTCTACTCAACAAAGCCATGAGGAATATTGTGATTTTCTGCTGTTTGATACCTATCATAAGGATTTATACGGAGGAAGCGGAGAGGCCTTTGACTGGTCGATGGTGGAGAAGCCAAAGAAGCCGTTCTTCCTGGCGGGAGGCCTTAATAATGATAATGTTATACAGGCGATTAAACAGCTTAACCCATATTGCGTAGATATCAGCAGCGGAGTAGAGAGAGTAGGTATAAAGGATGCGGAAAAGATAGGAGAAATAATCAAAAATATAAGAAGCTATAGGAATTGGAGGATGTCATGAAAAAGGGAAGATATGGAGTGTTCGGAGGGCAATATATACCGGAGGTATTGATGAATTCAATAATTGAGCTTGAGGAGGCGTATAACCATTATAAGAATGACAAGGATTTTGTTGATGAGCTTAATGCCCTTTTGGCTAAATACGCCGGAAGACCATCCGAGTTATATTATGCTGATAACATGACCAAGAATCTCAAAGGAGCCAGAATTTATTTAAAAAGAGAGGATTTAAATCATACCGGCTCTCATAAAATCAACAATGTATTAGGTCAGGTGTTATTGGCAAAAAAAATGGGTAAAACCAGAGTAATAGCGGAGACAGGTGCGGGTCAGCACGGCGTGGCGACAGCTACGGCAGCAGCTCTTTTGGGTCTTGAATGTGAGATATTCATGGGTAAGGAGGACACAAAGAGACAGGCACTGAATGTATATAGAATGAAGCTGTTAGGATCTACGGTACATGAGGTTACTTCCGGTACTCAGACATTAAAGGATGCCGTAAATGAAACCTTTAAGGAGTGGACTAAAAGAATCGAGGATACTCATTATGTAATAGGATCGGCTGTGGGACCATTTCCGTTTCCTGAGATGGTGCGAGATTTTCAAAGCATCATAGGGAAGGAAGTTAAGGAACAGATTCTTTTAGCGGAGGGAAGACTGCCTGATGTGGTATTAGCATGCGTAGGAGGAGGCAGTAATGCAATAGGAATCTTCCATGAGTTTGTAGCTCATCCTGAGGTTAGACTGATTGGATGCGAGGCAGCAGGACATGGAGTAGATACAGACATGAATGCTGCTACCATGACAAAAGGAAAGGTTGGAATATTTCATGGGATGAAGTCTTATTTCTGTCAGGATAAATATGGACAGATAGCACCGGTTTACTCAATATCAGCCGGACTCGATTATCCGGGTATTGGTCCGGAGCATTCATATCTTAAGGATATTAAGAGAGCAGAGTATGTTCCTGTTACGGATGAGGAGGCAGTGGAAGCATTTGAATATCTGTCAAGAACAGAAGGAATTATTCCGGCAATAGAAAGTGCCCATGCCGTAGCCCATGCTATTAAGCTTGCTCCGACGATGGGACAGGATAAAATCATGGTTATAAACATATCCGGCAGAGGGGACAAGGATGTAGCCGCAATAGCTAGGTATAAGGGGGAAGAAATCTATGAATAGAATTGAAAAAGCTTTTTCCGGGGGTAAAGCATTTATTCCGTTTATTACTGCAGGAGATCCTTCCATAGAGGTAACAGAGGAACTGGTTATGCAGATGGCAAAGGCAGGGGCGGATTTAATAGAGTTGGGAATCCCGTTCTCTGATCCTGCGGCGGAAGGTCCGACCATACAGGCCGCCGATGTTCGGGCCCTGGCGGAGGGAACCACAACGGACCAAATATTCGAGATGGTAAAGAGGATAAGGAAGGAAGTAGATGTTCCGATTGCGTTAATGACTTATGTCAACCCGGTATTTTCCTATGGGACAGATGATTTCATGAGAACCTGCAAACAGGTTGGCGTAGATGCGGTTATTGTACCGGATGTGCCCTTTGAGGAAAGAGATGAGATAAAGCCATATTGTGAGAAACATGGAGTAGTATATATATCCATGATAGCACCCACCTCAAAGGCGCGGATTGAACGTATAGCGAGGGAAGCAGAGGGCTTTATCTATTGCGTGTCCTCTCTGGGAGTAACCGGTGTCAGAAGTAGACTTGAGCTTGATGCAGAAAGCATGATTAGGAAGGTCAAGGATATTAAGGATATCCCATGTGCGATTGGGTTTGGTATATCGACCCCCGAGCAGGCAAAGACCATGGCTGATATTTCAGACGGTGTAATAATCGGAAGTGCTATCGTAGAGATAATCGGTCAGTACGGTAAGGATTGTGTAAAGCCTGTGACGGAATATGTTAAGCGGATGATTGATGCCATAAGATAAATAAATGCAGACATAGTGTAAAGCAGAGGGTGGTTTCTGATTAATCGGAAACCACCCTCTGCCTACTTTTGTGTGCCAGGCATGGCACTAATCTAGCTAGTGAAAGTCTAGCCACGGGTATTTACCGCCAAGTGTAGCGAACCACAAGTTGGTGTCAGTAATGACA
>JGI24710J26742_10002597_pt1 | contig 15873 bp, 15 predicted proteins | sample BioPla2DNA2_FD_26742 | JGI IMG/M metagenome (IMG submission 26742) | reverse complement strand
GTACGGTAAAAGAAAATTTGAAACAAATAAATAAGATTTTACAGGAAATACTCTAAAATATATTTGGATATGTGTCTAATGGCTTTGTAGTGGGCCAATACCTTAGGGCTAAAATCCCTAGAGAGACTGTTTTTTAGTTATAGTTTTTTTGTAAAAACTTAATGAGTAATGAAATGGATTTTTTCTACTTGTTTATAGTATTTTCAATATCGTTCCAATTCAATTCTTCTAATCTATGTTTTTTAAAGTCTTCTGGTATGGAAAATGTTTTTTTATTCTGTTTGATTAAGATTTTTTCTATTGCTCATAATGTTTTTCTACTAAAAGGAGCATATAATTCCAAAAATTCCAATAATTTATCAAAATCTAAACCTATTTTTTCTGTCTTTATTTTAAATTCTACTAAACAAGATTTTACTTTTGGTGCTGGATTGAAGGATTTTGCTCAAACAGTTTTCCAATATATAATATCGTAAGCGTAGTTTACCAACCACCAAAGGAATGATTTTTTTTTGCTATCAGTCTTTATTTTTTCTCCCACTTCGTCTTGAATCATAAAAAATCCCCCAAAAAACTCTTGTTTCCCATTTCCAAAAAATTTCCTGAAAATTGGAGAAGTGATGTAATATGGTAAGTTCCCTACAATTAAAGTTTTTTTTGGATTTATGTTTTTTAATTTGTTTTCAATATTTTCTTCTAAAACATCAGCAAAATTTATTTGTTCTTTGGATAGAATTTTATCCAGATGTTCTTTCATAGTGGGATCTTTTTCTATTACACAAAAATTATTAGAAATTTGATAAATTTTTTTTGTGATAGCTCATTTACCAGGGCCGATTTCAATAATTGCTTCTAGATTGTTTTTTTTGTAGATTTTGCTGACTTTATCTGCTATGTAGTTTTGGACTTTGGTATCTATCAAAAAATTTTGTCAAAGATATGTTCACATCAAAACTTGTTCATAAATAAAATATGTAATCATCATACTGTTTCTGGATCAAAAAAAAATAGAATATTGTTTTTAAAGTTATTGATATATTTGTTAATTTAGTTATATAATTTTTGTTTAATATTTAATCGTGTTTATATGAAAAAACGAAAATATATTGTATTAATTTTTGTAATATTTTTTTTAATAATATTATTTTTATTTTTGAAAGAAAAAAATATTTGATGACAAGACATTATAAAAGATCTAGATAATGGCTGATTAGTTATTACCGGTGAAACTGAAAATTGATTAGATAGCAATTATGAGGAAATAGAATATTTAGATGACAACAACTATGAAATTGAATCTGTAGAATACGATATTTGACTTGGTCCCAATCCCCAAAGATTGCCATTATGTAAAAATATTGAATTAAATTCAAGTGAAGAAATCACTGATATTGAGTGAGAACTAAAAAATTGTTCAATTCAAGAGTGATTTAGTGTCTACGATTTGTGATGAGTGTGATGAATGGAGGATGTTGTTATAATTTATCAAGATATGCTTACTCATTGATTCCAAGATTATTGAAAATGAAATGCTTGTTTTTCAGCCGATACAGAAGAAAATAGTTTTCCAGATAAAAGATCTCAAGATTTTGTAAATTTTTTGAAAAAACATAAATTAAACGAAAAAAAATTAATTTTAGTAGCAAGAGAAAACTATTGAGTAGAGCCTGATTATTATTGTGAAGATAAAAATCTTTGTGAGAGTTTGAATGGAGATACTCGATGAGAAAATAACTGACATTATTTTGTGTATTGATTTAGGGAGTATGAGTCCTTGGGTATTATATTTTTAGTTATAGATAATAAAGTATATTCTGTTTGAGATTTTAAGTTTTTAGATAATTCTCCTTTGATCAAACAATGAATTTGGAATGTTGCTGGGTTTTCGTGAGATAAAATCATTTTCAACAGATATTATGATAATAAGTACTTAGATGAATATGATTACTTATATGCAAATCCTTATGATGAAAAGCTGGAACCAGGAACTCCAGTGTCGAAATTCAAAATAAAAACTTGTGAGTTTGATTTGTAAAAAATCTTTATAAAATATTATTGATATAATTGTGCTAATGTTTATATATAATATATAAAATTTATTATTTAACTATTTTCTAATGTTAAAATTTCTAAGAAGATTATTTATTGTTTTGATCTTAATTTTGGTTGCTTTTGTTGTTTATCGTTTTATCAATCCAGATGGGGCGAGTAGGTTGGTAGATAAAATAAAATCTATTCCAGCTAGTGTGTGAATTGGTTGAAAAGATAAAATAAAAATAGAATGAGAAACCACCTCTATTACAGGCGATGTTCAAAAAGATTCCTATGAGGGTACACAAGAAGATGATTTTGGACGATTAGAATCTTTAAACAAAGAGATTGAAGAAATTCTATGAGAAGATAAATCTGAGGTTCGTGTTGATGAAAATATTTTGAAAGATGTACACACAGAGGATGAAGATTTGCCTATTGTAAAAACAGATAAAGAACCAGAAGTTTCTGTCGAATCTACTTGAACAGATATTTCTACTTGAGCCGAAGGAAATCCATGAAATACTGCATCAAATACAGAAGATGTAAAAGAAACAAAACCAGTTTCCACTCAGACTAAAAAGACCAATAAATTAAGTAATTTTGACTATCAACAAATTTTGAATGTATTTGGGAATTTGTTTAAGTAGAAAGTGTAGTTTATAAAGTTTGTAAACTTGAAAATAACTTCCCCAGCAAGGGAAGAATGCCTTATTTGTGATTCTATTCTTTTCTCAATTTGGTGTAGAGAAGATTATTATATTCCGTGTTAATGGGGACATCTCCTTTATAAACAGAGAGAATAAAATTGAATTTTTAATCAAGTAAAATCTTTTTATGTCTAAACAAAATCTTGTGGAAGAATATAAAAATAAAATAGAAAACAGTATCAAAAACAAAGAAAATATTTTTTTGAGATTGGAGAATAATATTGAGTGCAAAAATCCTGACTGAATTTTATGATGAATGATAGTTGGAATTAAAGACAATATTATGACAAAATGAAATATTTCTAGTTGTGGATCAAAGATGTTAGCAAATTATGTAGCTCCATATACAGCGACTTGTATAGAAAATTTACAAAAAAATTGATGAATTGTGATATGAAAGACAAATATGGATGAATTTGCTATGTGATCTACCAATGAAACCTCTTTTTTTGGAACACCGATAAATCCATTTTGAACAAATAGGGTGGCAGGAGGCTCTAGTTGATGATCAGCTGTAGCTGTGGCAAAAGACCTTTGTATGGTAGCATTATGAACTGATACGGGAGGAAGTGTTCGTCAACCAGCAACATTTTGTGGACTTGTTTGACTCAAACCAACTTATGGTAGAATCAGTAGGTATGGGGTTCAATCTATGGCAAGTAGTTTGGATCAGGTTTGAACTTTCACCAAAACCATAGATGATGCAGAAACTTTATTAAAAGCTATTATGTGATTTGATCCAAAGGATTCTCAATCAGATAAAAGAGCTGATGAACTGCTAAAATCCACTAAAAAAATAAATGAATACAAGATAGCTTTACCAAGACAGGCTTTTTGAGAATGACTAGATCCAAAAATTAAAGCTAGAATTCTAGAAGTAATAGAGAAACTTCGTTCTAAATGAGTACAAATAGATGAAATAGATTTGCCAGTTTTAGAGTGTGCTCTTCCTATTTATTATACTTTGATGCCAGCAGAGGTTAGTACTAATTTATCTAGATTTGATGGGATTAGGTTTGGTTTACAGAAAAATACAATGGATTATGATAACATTCAAGATTATTATTCTGCTATCAGATCAGAGTGATTTGGAGAGGAAGTAAAAAGGAGGATTTTGCTTGGTTCTTATGTTCTTAGTAGCTCAAATTATGAGTGATACTATTTGAAAGCTCAAAAGGCTAGACAAAAATTAACTCAGGATATTGATAATATTTTTCAAAAATATGATTTAATTTTGACTCCTACAACACCAGAAGTTGCTTGGAAAATTTGAGAAAAAATTAACGATCCTTTGAAAATGTATTTAGCAGATATATATACAGTTCCAGCTAATTTAGCTTGATTACCAGCGATTTCTATTCCTGTTGGTACTATAGAAGATGAGTTTGCCGATAAATCAGGATTTAATTTTGTTATGGAACAAATGCCAGTAGGACTCCATTTAATGGCAAATAAATGGAAAGAAGATGATTTGTTTGTTATAGGTAGAGAAATAGAGAGATTATACTAAGTATTTGTTTTCTTCATCTATTATTTGTTCCAAATGCTTATTGATTTGTGTGGTTGTTTCTTTTGCTTTGGGAGATTTTAGATATTCTAAAATTCATTTATCAAAAATTTTTTCCATTTTAATATTTTGTTTAATTTCAATTAAATCATCATCTTGTATGAATTTAATTAAAAATAGTTTTACTAAAAAATTTAAATTTGTTCAAAAGTTTTGAGCTTTATTTTGAGCCTTTTTTTTGAGCTTTACAGGAATTCTTAAATTTAATTGAGTTGTGGTTGTCATTTAATTGAAAGCAAATTAAATATAATGCTATACACAGTATAGCGATTTTGTAAGAAAATGCAAACAAGAAAAAAGACCCCTAATTTTTCAATCGATGGTTATTTTATAAAATTAAATAAATTTTCAAAGATTGTGGTTTATCTGTTGAAAATATAAAAGACAGAAACATTAAGTAACCAGCATTAAATCACAAAACAATTAAAGGTCAAATCAAATTCAAAAAAAGTCCTTCAATATTTGACAAATTAGGGGGGGGGGGGAGTATACTTAAGTAAATTTATTTTTTAACTTATATTAAAATGGCAGATCAGAACAAATTATCTTACAGGTCTAAATTAGCTAAAAAGTTAAATACAAGAAGAAAGTTTTTAGGAAAAGTTTGAGAAGGGCTTGCAGAGAATTTTTTAAATAAAGAGAAAAAAACCGACATTTATCAAGATGCAAAACAAGAAAAAATAGAAAAACGAGAAAAACAAAAAATTATCAAATACATAGAAAGCTGGAATAGTTTTTCTGAAGCTAAAAAGAATTACGAAGAGCTTCCCGAGGGAACTGATATAAAGAAGCTTTGATGGGAAAAAGTGAAAGAATTGGAAGGAGAAGGATTTAATAATAAATGTATGATGGAATACAAAAAATTAGATGAAATAATTGATAATGCAACTATTGATGATATAAAAGAAAGTCTGAGATCTATTTGGGCAGCGATTGCTGAGACACGGAAACTGCGAAAAAATCGCACTACAGAAGGTATAACAGAAAAGCACCTTGATCTTCGAGTAGATAAATTTTCTATAATGTATTCTCAAAGACTATTGCAGCTAGCTGAAGCTTTTCATACAGGTATTGAAATATCGTGAATAATACATCTATTTGATCAATGTAAAAATAAAAGGAATTTTGATGATGGAGAATGTTTAAATAATTTTTTAGAAGCCAAACGTATCATTACAGAGAAATCGGTTGCTAAATGTAATTCTCTTGGCGATTTAGAGAAATTTGAATGAATATTTTGAAATCATATGAATACCGAAATATATCATAAAAAATGGAAAGAGATAAAGGATACGCAAGATGAAGCAGTAGCATATGAGTCTTGCACATCTCTAAGCCAAGCTTTAAGAGGGTATACACAATTTGCATATAATGAAGAATGGAAAAAAAAGCGATATGAAAAAATCGTATCTCTTTTCAATATAGGTGATTTAACGACAGAAATATATAAGATCTATGATGGATCTGATAAAGACGTCGATAAAAGAATGGATTTTAAGAAAGCATGGGATGAGGTCGGCGAAACATTAGCATCTGACTATGTTTATGGACCACTTCCTAATGAGGACGCTCTCCCTAAACTACGAGATTTTATTTGAAAACATCCAGAATATCCTGAACTTAAAAAAATTTACAAAGACGCTATTGAGTCTGAGAGAAAAAAAATTATTAAAAATTTTATGAATAAGCGCTTAGATAGACTACATGCTACAATGTCATATCGATACATTAAAGCTTCAAAAACACATAGACGAGGATATAATTATCATATACATGATTTTTATGATTATCCGATAGATGAGAAAACAAGAAAATACCGAAAAAGAGTTTGTATTGATTGGGAAAATTTACTAACTAAAGAATATGTACAGAATTGTAAAGATATCAAGTTTATGTTATTAATGATAAAAAAAACATACTCTGGAATAAATTGTAATGTTTGGAAAAAAAGATTTGACAATTATGTACATGATTGTTTATTTTCAGGTAATCTTTATGACATAAAAAAAATTATAGAAGCATTAGATGGACAACCAGCTTATGCAGAACTCAAAAATAAATTAGAAAAAGAACGAATAAAAAGAAAAGTAGACGATTTAGCAAAAGAGTAGCATAAACTAAGAAAGAAGAAATTGAAGACAACGTTATTAAAGGTATTGTAGAAAACTGAGAATGATGAGAAATATAAATTATTATACTAAAGCAGGATAAAAATATGTATTAAGTTTTGATCAAGAAAATAATAAATTGCTCCTTCTATCAGAATATCTTGATTATCATGCAAATATACATGATAAATACTGTAAAAATGGGTATTGTCTTTGAGGATGAATAATAAAAATAGATGATGGGCAAAAAACTATTTGGTTAGGTGGTGCTAGTCAAGTCTTTTGAACAGTTCCATCAAAATTTCGTCCTGCAGTAGAAAAACTTTTACAAGAAGCCTATCCGTGATATATTATTAATGTTACACGTTTCGACGATTAAAATAAGTTAAAATCATTATCCTACGCCCTTCGGGGCGTTTTTTTATCAAAAAAATTTATTATATCTAGCATAGTAACATTATTTTTTGTAATAAAAATATAGGAATTAGTAATTTTAATTTGATTTCAAGTGTTATCTAGTTTATCAAAGGTATTTCTAATCAGTTTTCTATGATTGTTTTTTCATCTATTCAATCAAAAATTGTTCATAGAAATATTGTAGCATAGCTTCCTGTAGGTAATGAAAATGATAAGATTAGATCTTTTTTGAATTTGTCTTTTTTGTTTTCTTCTCGCGAATATTTCAGGTTTTTGGGTATTGTTCGCAAAGGTCTTCTAAAACCATAAATTTTGTATTTCTTTGCCACATTCATTCCCAGATTTTCGTAGTCAGTATTTTTCAAAAGTTCAAAATCTTTGATATATGATTTTGAGTCTAATGGAGGAGTTAGCATATTAAAGCCAAGCATTGGTCATGTAGAAATTCGTTCTTTGTTGTTTTTCAAGTCTATAGTTTCTCCGCTGATATAATATGGTTGTATTAAATTTTGTCATTCAAATTCTTTTTTACATTTCGCATAGTTGAATAACATCACTTTTCATTCACCATAAATTCCTACTCTTGTTCAAAAAGCGCTATTATTGTCCACCATAATATCTCATCATAAAAATATTTGTCATCTTTTTCGCCTATTCATTGTATATTCGTTAAAGTACATGCTGGCGTATGCTTGTAGTTTGAAACGAATCTCAAACTCACTTTGTGGATTTTTTTTGTTTAGTTTTGACGGGTTATTTGTAGAATTGCTTTCAAAAACTTCTTTTGCACGAAAAAAATTTCTATATCATTTACCAAATCTTTGTTTCCCAAAGCAGTTTGGGAATCAATTTTGTTGTATTTTTTTGATGTTGTTTTCTATTTTTTCTTTGATTTCAGGACTAATTACTGATTTTGCTTGTAGCTTTATTTTGAAGTAATTTCATGCATTTTTACCTATTGCTAATGGCTCATGGTGCCATGTTGTATCTAATATAATTGTTTTTTGTCATAATACTTCCAAAAACTTTTCCTCTCATCCAATTTGATTTAATATTTTTTTATATATGCTTATTCGTTGTTCTGTGATTCCGTTTTTGTCTTTCAACCCTGCTATTCCTAAGTCGTTTCTTTTCAATTTTAGCTCATAGCATAAATGTTCAATTATGTCCATTGTGTTTTTTTCAGTTTTTTGAAAGTTTACAAAAAAAACATCACCTTTTCAACTTGGTGTGAATCATAACTCTTCTTTTACTATAAAATCTTCTGGTTTGGATTTGAATTGAAAGAGCATAAAGTTTGTTAAATTCTTAAAGTTACAAGTTATAAAGTTAGCTTCGCGAACGAGGTTTATGTTTGGGGACTAACTGGTAACGCCTCATTTTGCAGGCGCGAATTCGAATTCGCGCCTACATCAATTTGTTACTTCAATATTTTATCATTTTATCGCGAACACCGTGAGCATTCATTATTTATTGCGTTGATAGACTACAAAATCTAGATCATCGTGTTTTTCTCTAGAAATTTCTGAAAAATCTTTTTCAAATTCCGGGAAAAATGTATCTCAATCATATTCTTTTTTTATTTCTGTGAGATATACTTTGTCTGCTAACGGTAAGAATTGTTTGTAAATGCTAGCTCATCATATTACAAAAATTTCTTTTTCATCTTTTACTGTTTCCAAAAGTTCTGGTATTGAATGAAAAATTTCTACTCATTCTATTTGGATTTCTTGAGAGCTTAGTACTATGTTTCTTCTATTTGGTAGCGGTCTTCCAATAGAATAATAGGTTTTTAATCACATAATTATTGGGAATCAGCTAGTTGTTTTTTTGAAGTATTGTAAATCTTCTGGATAATGCCAAGGAAGTTTATTGTCCTTACCAATTGTTCTATTTTTTGCCATTCAGGCTATTAGTGAAATGAGCATAAGCTGTTAGTTAAAAGTTAAAATTTAGTTATAAAGTTTATAAAGTTACAAGTTATAAAGTTATCAATACTTTATAAACTTTACAAATCCGCCTACCCCGCAGTACTGCGGGGCAAAGGCAGAGCAGGCTTTACGAACTTTATAAACTTTCTAACTTTACACTACTTTGTATTTGAAATCTATTTCTCATCAGTCTTTTATAAAGAAAGTTCATTTTTTATCCAGTTCAATTTCATCTAAATTATATTTTCATATACTTATTCTTCTAAGTTTTGTAAGAATTCATCCAGTTCAAAACTCTTTTCAAAGTCGGTATCATACTGATCTAATATAGGTTCCGGATCATACATCTAGTTTTAGAATCAATTCGGGGAAATTATACTCCAATATTTCATATCAATTTATTTTCATGGTTTTGTATTCTATTTCTTGAATTCATTCTCTGGCTAATTCATATAATTTTTTACCATTTTTTTTCTTTGCGCTAAATGGGGTAAGTGGTAGTTCTCAATGAGGAATAATTGAGTCTAATTTAAGTTTTATGTCTTCAATTTTGGGACCTGAAATAAAATTATTTTGTATGATAACTCAATTATTTTTTATTTTATATTTTTCAAAATATTCTCGATAATCCAAGTCCCATGTGTCTGATTCTTTTGAGAAGTCTATTGTGGTAATATATTTTTTGTCAAGCCCGGTTAGTTCATGTAATTTCTTGGTATCTTTGTCTGTTCATATCAAAAGTAGTCCAGTAGCCATGGGATCCAATGTCCCACTGTGTCAAACTTTCTTTTCTCCAAGTTCTCTTTTTAGGGCACGGATTATATCAAAGCTACTTAGTCATTGTGGTTTGTCTACTGCGATAAGCATGTGTACTGAGAGGTTATAAGGTTAAAAAGTTCGCTTCGCTCACGATAAAATGATAAAGTGATAAAGTGTTGAAACCCCGCTTAGCGGGGTAAATGATAAAATGATGTAGGGGCGGTTATCAACCGCCCGCTATTACAGTAAAAAATGTTCGTGATGAAGTATTAAGTGTCAAAATAGGTGTAGGGGCGATAGGAGAATTAAAACAGTAAATAGTCTTGAAAAACTTATACAGAACATTATAATACTTTCAATACAAAATTTTAATTCGTCATTTGGAACTACCCATATGGACCCCGTCTTAATTATCGTTTTCTTAGTATTATTCTTTTTGTCGGCATTTTTTTCGGGCAGCGAAACTGCCTTTACGTCTATTCCTGACTATAGAGTGGACGCTTTTATAAGACAAAAAAAATTTTGAGCTGTTGAATTAAAAAAACTCAAATCCAACAAGGATAGATTGCTTATTACTTTACTGGTTTGAAATAATTTAGTAAATATTTTTACAGCATCCTTGGCTACTAGTATCGCAATAAATATTGCAAATTCTTTGTGAGTTGCTCAAAGTGCGGCCGTATGAGCCTCTACTTGAGTTGTTACATTATTGCTACTTTTGTTTTGAGAAATATTCCCCAAAACACTAGCCAATCGTTATGCGGATAAAATAGCATTATCAGTTTCAAAAGTTTATGTTGTTTTACAAATAATTCTATATCCTATAATTGTTTTGATAGAGTTTTTGATGAAGAAACTCCAAAAAACAAAAAAAGAACATTTCATGACTGATGAAGAATTGGAGGCGTTTATAGATATGTGAAAGGATATGTGAGTTTTAGAAAAATGAGAACATCAAAGGATAAAAAATATGTTGAATTTTTATGAAATTACTTGTGAAGAAGTTATGACTCCTAGAGTCAAGATAGATGCTATATCTTGTGATTTATCTGTAGACAAGGCAATAGAAAAATTGTTGCAATTTTCACATACTCGTATATTGGTTTACAACTGAGATGTTGATGATTCTGAATGGGTAGTAACTCTCAAAGAATTATTTAAGGTTCAGAGGAAATGAATGTGAGATAAAAAATTATCTGAATTAAATCTAAGTACTTTGATCAAAGTTCCTCTTACAAAACCAATACACTTGTTATTAGATATTTTCAAAAGAACTCGTAAGCATATAGCTATAGTTATAGATGAATATGGTGGAGTAGCTTGACTGGTTTCTTTGGAAGATGTTGTAGAAGAGGTGTTTGGTGAAATTTGGGATGAAACTGATGAGGAAATAGATTCTATTAGAGCTCATGTAAATGGTTCATATTTAGTTCATTCTGAGGTAAGAGTTGAGGAGGTCTTGGAAAAGTTTGATTTGGATTTTGGTGATATAGAAGAAATAGAAGAATCTGCTTTTTCTGGAGAAACTATATGATATTTTATTATGAGTTATTTGGAAAGATTCCCTAAAAAATGAGATAAAATAAGTTTTATGATACAAAAATATTGAGACACAGAAGAGTGTTCAAATTTAAATTTAGAAGTAATGTGAGTCAAAAAAAATATTATTTGAGATGTGAAAGTTTGGATTTCTGATTAAAATTAAATAATTTTTTCTCCTTAAGTATAATGATTATTTTCAATAAATTTTGTTTTGAAACTATTTTACTTGCTATTTCAAATGGAATCATTAGTAAGTAGGTAAATTTATTTCTTTATTTTTTTGTAATGGTAAAAATAGAAACTTCAAAAGTGAAAAAGTGAATGATTTTGCAAATAGATGACAAACTTTTTAGAGTGATAGATACGGCACACACTCATATGGGTAGAGGAGGAGCGACCGACACATTCAAAGTAAAAGATATTGTAAGCTGAAAAACAAATGTTTTTACTTACAATGCATGAACTACTTTGGAGCAAGCAGAAGTTAAAACAAACATGGCGGTATTTTTATATTCTGCCTGAGATACTTATACTTTCATGGAAAATGATACCTGAGAAATGCATGAGTTATCAAAAGATCAAATTGATGACATAGTTGATTATTTGAAAGAAAACCTAGATGTTTATCTTACCATATTTGAGTGAGAAGTTCTTGGTGTGATTCTACCTACTACAATTACTTATACTATACAATCTACTGTACCAGGAGTAAAATGAAACAGAGCTCAATCTGGTACAAAACCAGCAACTATTGAGACAGGATTGGAAATACAAGTTCCTTTACATAAAAATGAATGAGAAACAGTGACTGTGAATACTGTTACTGGAGAGGTGAGTTAATTATTTGCCCCAATATAAAAAAAGGTTTCTTTATAAAAAAGAAACCTTTTTTGTACATTGTGAATATTGTTTATCATTCTTTTGCCATTATGTAATTTTGTTTCATTACTAGATAAGTCGTTTTTTTTCAATTTTCTTCGACTTCTAGTTCATCAATTGAGTATTTTGAAAAATATACAATGTCTCATACTTTTATATCAATAGGAGCCCTATTACCATTTTCAAGAATTTTACCTTCACCAACAGCTACAACTTTTCATTTACTGGGTTTTTCTTTGTTTTCTGGTAAAATAATCCCCGACTTTGTAACATTTTCTTGAACGATTGGCTGTACAATGATATGGTCTTCTAGTGGAATAAGTTTTGTCATATTTGGCTTGTAATAAAAAATAAAATATCATCTTTGCTTTGAAAGTATCACACAAATAAATTAGGTGCTATTTTTTTTATAAAAAAGTTCGTTTTAATTTCAAGAGATTTTTTTATTCAATTATTTTTCTTATGGTGTTTTTTGCATGATAATTAACTTGTACATAAAATGTGTTGAAAATTTTTTTTAAAAATCTATATTGGGAGTAGACTAAGTGGTGCGTAGGTGATACAATAATATTTACATCTCACTAATACTCTGGAAGCCGATTATTCTCGATCTAATCGAGATGAGCTATCCACCTCCTATTTTTGGAGATAAATAAGTATCGTTTACGGCCACTTGGTTTTTTGTTTCATGAAAAATTTCTTGAAAATTAGTTTGTATAGTTTATTCTATTTTTAGTTTTAAGTTTGAAAGTACTAAATATGAAAAAAATAAATGAAAGTTTTGTTTGTATAAATTGTAAAAAAGAAATTCCTTTAGCTTCCAAAACATGCAGGAATCACTGTCCCTATTGTTTTGTTTCTTTACATGTGGATTGAGATATCCCTTGAGATAGAAACACTACCTGTCATGGGAAAATGTATCCTAGAGAGTATTTTATAGCCAATTGAAATATGAAAATTTTGTTTGAATGTGAAAAATGTCATAAACAACACCGAAATAAAAGAGCTGAAGATGATGAAGTAGAAAAGCTTCCTTTCTTAACAGAAAAATATCGTCAGTATTTTGAGTAGTTTTCTAAAATATATAAAATGGAATAATAAAAAAACACAGAATTGACCTTTAAGGGGATTCTGTGTTTTTCAGGAAATATTTTTTTATTAAAACTATTTTTTTTTGGAAGTCTCATTTTTGTAAGGAGCTTTTCTCGGAACTTTTCCTCTTCAGATTTTGAATAGGTGCCATAGATCTCATGAAATTTTGGATAATTAAGGATTTCAATCAATTTATCAGTTTTTCATGATTTGAACAAGATTGTCAGTTTGTCAATTTTTCATGATTTTAATCAGATTATTAGTTTCCCATCGCATGGCTTTAATCAACTCATCAGTTTGTCATTCGTTCATGGCCTTAATCAGTTTATCACTTAGTCCTTCTTTCATGACTTTAATTAGATTATTAGTTTGTCAGTTTTCCATGATTTTAATCAACTCATCAGTTTGTCCTTCTTTCATGATTTTAATCAACTCATCAGTTTGCCCTTCTTTCATGATTTTAATAACTTCATCAGTTTGGTGTTTGTCTATAATTCTACTCAGATTATTAATTTGTCCTTTTTCCATGACTTTAATCAGATTATTAGTTTGTCATACTATCATAACTTTAATAAGTTCATCAGTGTACTTTTCTTTCATCATGCAAATAAGTCCATTAGTTTGTCATTTCTTCATAATTTTAATTACTTCATCAACAGCTATTATTTCTTGTCTTATTTTGGTAGAAATTATGGTGGCAAAATGGGTAGTAATTTGTTTTTCATTAATAATGGCAATTAATTCATCAGTAAGGTTTGCTTCTAAAATTTTTGCAGTATTGTTTGTTCCCGCTTCAGGCAAAAGTTTTTCTAGAAAATCTTTGATTTTTCCCTGTTCAATAATTTTTAGAATTTCTGCTTCTTGTTTCAATAGAGCTTCGCTTTCTGTATAGTAAGCCAATAATTTTTCATATTCTAGAGGTTTTATTTTATCTTGGAGAAGTAGAGCAGTAAGCTGAGGAAAGGCATCTTGATTATTTTTTGATCTAAGTGTGCGAAGAGTTTCGGTGGGAAGTCTTTCTTCTTGAACCTTATGTGCAAAATTTTGAATTCTTGTTTGATGGTTTGTATTCAATTCATCTTTTTCCTCTTTTTCCAATTGTATTGTTGTTGTAAAGAAATTTTTCCAATCTTCATTATTAAATGTTTTAAAGTTTTTTAATTTAATTTTTTGTTCTCCTTCGCTAAATCAATCTAAATACTTATTAACATTATTGTTAATATTCTTGTGAAGCTCATCTTGGTATTTTTCCAAAAGAATTTTCAATTGTGGAAAAGTAGCAAAGCTATCTTTCTCGGCTGAAAATTTTGATTTTGGATTATAGCTTAATGTCACACCTTTTTTTTGAATAGCTTCTACAATTTTTTCTGCTACAGATTCTGGAATAACTTTAAACTCATTTTGAGTATTTTGTCCCATCTCTTGAATCCCTTGTTCTACCATATTAGGATTAATTTTGTTCATTTTTAATGTGATATAAATTAAAACACATACAATATAATAAAACAGAGCTAAATGTCAATCTGTTTTGTTGTTTTTTTTGTGATTTTTGAAAAACAGCAGATATGGTAGTTTTTGTCTGCTGCTTTTCTATTTTGATGTTTTTAGTTTTTCAAACCAGGGACAGGGGGAATCGAACCCACAGTGACGGTTCCGAAGACCGTTGTGTTACCATTACACCATGCCCCTACTTAGTAAGTGAGTTCATAAAGTTTGTAAAGTTCATCAAGTTTATAAAGTTGTAAGTTAAGTAATATATATTTTATAAACTTTAATATTGAAGACATTCTTCCCTTGGGGGAAGTTGTTCTATCGTAGTTGGGGGTAAAACCCCCACCTAGCTCCGCAAACATCCTCCCCCAAGGGAGGAATTTTATCCCCAAATTTTATAAACTTTTAACTTTTTAACTTATAACTTTATAAACTTATCTGTTCACTAGGATTTTGATTATTCAATTTTCTAATTCTTTTAATACTTCTTCTTTTCAGTTGCTTGGAATTTTATCGTTTGTTTTTATGAACTCAATGAGTTGTAGTTTTATTGTTTCAAGCTCATCCACTTTACTTATTTTTAGTCATTTTTCAACACTTTGATATAATTTTGCAAATATTTCTAGTAATTCGAAATCTGAACTAGTTAGTTGATAAACTATTCCATCTTTAACTTTTTGGATATTTTTTTTGAAAAAAATACTATTATCTGTTAGGCTGTTTATGCATTCATCTATAAGTTCTTCGTTTTCTTGAAATCATGAGAACAATGGTATTTGTATTTTTATAGATTTTAAGTCATTGTTTTTGATATTTAAGTCACCATAAACTAACAGTAATCCAAATAAAAAATTTATTGGATCATATATTACTTCATCTTCATTTGTGTCTTTATTGTCGATACAAAATCATTTTTCTGTCTTATCTACAACAACTTTAGATCATAATTTTTTTAGATTGTCATTTAGTATATCTACTTTATTTTCACTGTATTTTGCCAAAAANTAGTATTTATGTCCGGTGTTTTCATCAAATCAATCAAAAAGNTTTAGAGCATGTTCAACACTTTCTAGATTTAATTCAATATTTTCTAATTCTTCATCTTTTTGTCATACCATGAAAACTCACATTTTGTCTCATAAATCTTTCAAATGGATGATTTTGAATTGTTTTTTGTGGTAAACGATTATTCATTTATTGAAATCACAAAATTCAAATCAATCTAAATTATAGCAATATTCTTTTGTTTCATTTATTTCTGGATATTGTATACTTAGTATGTTGTTATTGTCTATAACTATTTTCATGAATTGTATTCTAAGAAGATAAAGCTGATAGTCGCTAGT
>JGI24710J26742_10002591_pt1 | contig 15887 bp, 17 predicted proteins | sample BioPla2DNA2_FD_26742 | JGI IMG/M metagenome (IMG submission 26742) | reverse complement strand
GAGGCAGCAATTCTGATGACGTATTGTGGTTTGGATAAGGAATAATAGGTTTCGACCACAACATATAGTGGTTTTAGTGCGAAAATTGGGTCAAAAAACGGTGAAAAAACGCCCTTTTTTGACCCTTTAAAATAGGGCATTTGACAGATGACATTGGATAATTCGGGATATTTGGAAGATAAATGGGTAAAGAGGTTGATAAAATTGTGGGTGAATAATATACTATAGGTGAGCATTAGTATATAAATGCGCAACTTCTTGTAAACTTCATCGTCTAATATATAAAATGGGCTAGACTTTATAGGATTTTGCATCATAGTCATAGAATGTTATGAAATAACAGATTACTTCAAACTTTACGGAGGTTATAAATATGAAAAGAAAAATCTTGTTTTTAGTTTTCCTGCTAATATTATTTTCTATTTCGGGATGTAAATCGATTTTTCATGTTGAATTAGGGAGCCGTCCTAATAAAGATAACAGATCAACAAATAATAGGTTAAATGTTGAGAATTTATCTGTTGAACAATCGCCCATTGAATTGGATTTAGTTAGTGGGGAATACCGTGCAATATGGAAGGAGAACTATAAATACGAGACTCCAACACTGATAAATGGCTTAGATGACTTGGAAGTGTTTTTAAGTAATCATCCTGCACAATCATCAAGCGAAGATATATTACTACGGAACTACAATGATGAATTTTTTAGTCAAAATGTTATATACGTTTATGTTAAAAGCGAAGTAAGTGGCTCGATTGAACTTAATGTAAAGAGAGCTGAACTTGACGAAGATATATTAAAACTCTTCATGGAACGCACAGTCCCTAAAAATGGCATGACAGACGACATGGCAACTAGAGTATGCTTATTTGGGATTAATAGGAATGATATCAAAAACATAAAAACAGTAGAAGGAATAATATTAGATAGGACATCTGAATAGGTGGACATAGAATACTACACAATATTTATATTATACGCAACTAAGAAACTATAAATAAATTGCAAACTATGGATGTGGAGGTTATAAAGATTTCCCACATCTAGATTAAATATTCAAAATTTCTAGAGAACATAATATGGGCAAAGTTTAGGTCAGTCAGGACCAAATAAACTTTGTCCTTTTTTTATGCCTAAAAACAAAAAGAAAGGAATGAGATCAATGTCAAAATTATTTATGTATGGAACATCCTTGGAAGGAATAGAGCAGTTGATGGTTATGGTGCCAAATTCCCAGCCAAGAGGAAGTGGTATGGTCATCAATAATTATTTTAATTGCCAAGGAAGTGGAAAAGATTGTGATATAAGTGTGATTAATGTTGATGATAATTGTAAGAATTGTGGATATGATGATTGGAATTTCAAAGTCAATGTGGATAAGAAAAGATACAAGGACATAGTAATGGATTGCTTTGGTAGAATAAAAAATCATTCCTTAAGAGACAGATTAAAGGAACTTAGTAAAAGTTTTAAAGGAGAAGTATTTTTAAATTATCAGCACAAGGAAAGATTCTATAATTTTCTGCAAGAAGAGAACTGGCAAACGCATGATATATCATCTAGGTATATTGCCATTCTTTTTCTTCTAACTGCAGATGAAATCCTATGGAAAAACTCAAAAGAAATACTAAAGGATAATAAGATTGATCTTAAAAAGATTTGCCTTAAAGATACAGATACAAATGCCTATGCCCTATACCAAACAGCTAAGACTCTATCAAGTGGAAGGGAGTGTATAAGGAGCAATGAACTTGCAGATAAAGAATTAATTGAAGATATGACTTTTAAAGCAATTATTAACTCTGCCCTAATCAATAGATATGGTGCAGGGTTATTTTTAATTACAAAATAGATTGGAGGAAGAAAGATGCATATTACAATTAGAAAATCAAGTGACCATAATGAAAGAAGGACTATATGGTTACCTATGGTGGAAGAGGATCTAGAAGAAGTATGTGAAGAGTTAGGAATAGAAATGACAACAGAGCCAAACTGCTATATAGAAGATGCCAGGGATGAAAGATTTTTAAATACCCTAGCAGATGACAATGTAAATATAGATGAGTTAAACTATCTAATGAAAAGATTTGATGGTTTTGATTCAAGGGAGATAGATAAATTTCATGCAGTGGCCTTTGCAGAAGAATATTCATCTATGGGAGACTTAATAAACCTAAGTTTTAATCTACATGGATACAGTCTAATAAATAACTTTGATGACTTTAATAAGCTAGGCAAGGATCTATATCTAACTGAAAAAATGGTAGTAGCAACTAGGGAATTAGATGACTAGATGGGCAATCCTAAGCAATGTATGTAATAAAGAATAATAAAAGTGCTAGAGTAACTCCTTACGGTGTCTTATATAAAAACTCAAATGATTCAATGCAAGTATATAACGAGAAACAATTTCCACCATATGGCTGGAAAGAATCCATGGTTATTATTTGAATTAATTGTAAAGGGTTTTTAAAAGGATAGCATTTCTGAGATAGTTATATTATTATAGAATATAGCAGTACTAATGAAAAGGGAATATATTTTAGTATAGAGGAGCTGAGATAATGTGGAAACATTTATTTCAAGATCACATATTAGGAAGAGGATTAGATTATTTTATTCGTAATCTTGTTGAAAATGTATATGTTAAAGACAATATAATAGAGGCTACTGCATATGGAACTGAAGAATATAAAGTTGAGATTGTGAAAAAGAATGATGAAATAATAGAATTAAGTTGCAACTGTCCATATGCAGATGGTGGAAATAATTGCAAGCATATGGCTGCAGTATTATTTTATTTGGAGGATAAAGAGAGAGCCTTAAAAATAGAAGATATAGAAACAAGCATCACTAAATTAGTAAAAGAAGCAGACTCTGTTCTAGTTGAAGATTTTTTGAACGATATTCTGAAAAATGATGAAAAATTATTAAATAGGTTTAAAAGTAGATTGCAATGTGATATTTCACCGGCAGATATGAAGCGTTATAAAAATCAAGTAAATAGTATTTTTAGGAGATATGCAGGACATCATGATTTTGTTGATTATAAAAATGCCTGGGGTTTCATATCAGAACTTGAAGAGATTCTAGATAATGATATACAAGCAATGGTAGATAATAATCAACTGGAAGAGGCCTTTGAACTTACTAATTATATATTTATTAAAGTAGGAAACCAAGATATGGATGATTCAGATGGGGGAACTGGACGTGTGGCCAACAGGTGTTTAGAGATATGGCAAGAAATATTAGATAAGAGTAGTATTGAGCTTAAAAGAAAGATATACAATTGGTTCACTGGGCATTTGAATGGTTCAGTTATAGATTACATGGAGGATTATATAGAAAAAATTATATTTGATGACTTTAAAGAAGATGAATTTATGGAAGAGAAAATTAATTTTCTGGACAATAAGATAAGAGAATATAAAAAACAGGAAAATTCATTGTTTAATAGTTATGGACTTGGTGAAATGATACTACGACGTATAAATATTATGGAGGAAATGGAGGTAAGCCAAAATATAATTGAAGATTACTGGAAGGAAAATTTGGAAATTAATGAAGTGAGAAAACATTATATTGATATTTGCATAAATAGAAAAGACTATGATATGGCAATTAAATTACTTAGGGAAGGTAAAGATAAGGAAAAAGATTGGCCAGGAATTGTAACCAATTATAGCTTGAAGCTAAAGGACTTATATAAACAAATTGGAGAACAGAAACTTTATGAAGAAGAACTATGGTCATTAGTATTAAACTATAAAGCAGGAGATGTGGAATTATATAAAGAATTAAAATCATTTTATACAGATAAAGAATGGATGGAAAAGAGGGAAATAGTTTTTAGTAAATTATCCCCTTATAGAGGAATTGATAAACTATATGAACTTGAGGAATTATATGATAGATTAATTAATATAATTATAAATTCTAATGGCTTGTATATGCTAATAGAGTATGAAAAANTTTTAAAAGATATTTATCCAAAAGAACTTCTTGATAAATATGAAAATACAGTAAAANCTATGGCAANGAATACTTCTGGCAGGGCACACTATAGAGAGATAGTATCTATTTTAAGACGAATGAAGAAATATCCAGAAGGTAAAGAAAAGGTATCTGAAATTGTAAGTGATTGGAGATTAAGATATAGGAACAGACCTGCAATGATGGATGAACTAAGTAAATTATAGTATACGAAGATTCTTTTATTCTGGATAGGCTATACTAAATAGGAGAGATTTTCTCCGAATATGATATAATAAGTATAAGAGGCATATAGGTAGGGGGAATATAGATGAAAATATATTTTGATATGAACATATACAATAGGGTGTTTGATGATCAAACACAGATGAGAATAAGATTTGAGTCTATGGCAATAGATATTTTATTTGAACTAATCGAAAAGAAAAAATATGAATTAGTATGGTCCTTTGTTTTGGAATATGAAAATAGCAGAAATCCTTTTATAGAGAGGAAACTTAATATCATATCTATTTCTACCTTGTGTAATGAGGTAATACAGCCTAATGATAGAATCAAAGAGATAGCTAAAGATATAGTTATGAAATCAAATGCTAAAGATAAAGATGCTTTACATCTCGCTTCAGCTGTATATGGAGGCTGCAAATATTTTATAACCTGTGATGATAAATTTATAAAGACAATAGAAGGAAATGGAGATAACTTGAAGGATATAATTAAAGATGTTAAACTATATAATCCTATAGATTTTCTTAGAAAGGAGATGGATATTGATGTTATTGAATGAAAAAAGCAAATTCACAGATAGAGAAATAATAGAAAAAGGCTCTAGAGCATTAATAAAGGAGCTAGGGTATTCTGGATTTTTACGATTTATACGCCACTCCGAAGGAATAAGTAAAGAAAATTATTTGAAACTAGAAGATGAAATATTTGATAATCAGTCTGTAGATGAAATATTTGATAATGCAAAAGAGCATTGGGAGAATAGATAATAATTAATACGAAAATATTTTGCCACCTTTGAAAATTAAAAGAAAATATGAAGAATAAATAATGTAAATTGCAAAAAACAAAGCTCTCAAATATTTATTAATTTGAGAGCTTTGTTTTTTACAATATTGGTGAAAAAATTTTAAAAACTAATGATAAATATGTACAAATTAGGAAATACGCCTTTACACCAAGGGGATACTATCTTTTCACGACATCTTTATTGACCTCTCAAGGCACGTGGAGTGCGTAACATTGATGTCAAGGGTTGAGAAATAAAGGACTGAAAAGCTTGTAAATAAAGGGTTTCCAGACATTTAGCTTTTCTTTAGGCTGCTTTGCCGGATGTGGCAATGTCAGGAACCCCTTATTTTTTATTGTTTACGGGAACATATCAACTGCCTGAAAATTAATAGTTGAGTTACCAGATTAGATAACCGCCTTTTTTACGGGGGGTTGAGGATACAGGATGGATGTAAATCAAGAGACCATCTCAGAAATTGTGTAAACCTCCAAAATGTTATAGAATAAGAACCCTATATCAGAGATTATACTTGTGTCAAGAAGAAACCACAGCCTGGAAGAGGATGCCCGCAGAGTAATGATACGGGAATTGCTACAGAAGAAAAACATAAGTAGCATTCAGGTTCTATTCAAGGAAACCATTACTAAATATATAAAAAATGGCCTGGAAGCCGAACTGGATAACGAGTTGGGCTACAGCAAGTATGACTACAATGTTGTATCTGGCCATGATAGACATTACAAAAAAATGGACGGGTCGGCGGCAGGATTGGAGCGTCATATATGCCCTGTTGCCCGTGTTTTTGCCGACCGGATGCCGGTCGTACAAGAAAATTTGGCATAGTCTGTTGTAGCAGGCAAGATACCGCTGTTGACAATTGTCTTTACCGGCGTTGTGGTGAAAGAAAACGGCAGTGGTTAGACTGCTACCGCAGATAAAGACTTTGCCCTCTTTCACTCCAGTATTCGGAGTTTTCACAGAATTCGGGACAGACCTAATATTTATTTTACCCGAGCCGGCTTTCAAAATCCTTATAGCCGAAATCGGTGAGCCTGATCAACCGGCCGTCAACTGCCCATTTCCATATATTAGGCAACGGCATGCCGTTAAAAGTATTGTTTTTGCAGGTGGTGTAGATCGCCATATCGCCAAACAGCAGAAGATCGTTTTCTCGAAGGGGCGCCGGAAAGGAATAATCGCCTATAATATCCCCAGAGAGGCAGGTTGGCCCACCAAGGCGATAGACCATTTGCGTCAGATTTTTATGATCGGCACCGTAAAGTGGTGGGGTGTAAGGCATTTCAATAACATCGGGCATATGGCAGGCGGCACTGGCGTCCAGGATGGCAATCTTCATACCGTTGTTTTCCACGATGTCAAGCACGTGCGCCGCCAGATAACCCGCATTGAGCGCCACCGCTTCGCCCGGTTCCAAATATACCTGCACACCCCATTTTTCCTGTGCGTACCGAATACATTTTTGAAGCCTTGCGATGTCATAACCGGCTCTGGTGATATGATGACCGCCGCCCATATTCAGCCAATTCATTTTCGGGAGAATGTCGCCGAATTTTTCTTCTGCCGCGGAGAGGGTGGTTTCAAGGGCGTCGGCATTTTGCTCGCAAAGGGTGTGAAAATGCAAGCCATCAAGCAAGCCGATCAATTCATCAGTCATGTGCTTATTCCATTGTACCCGTGTCGTACCCAGCCTGCTCCCGGCAGCACACGGGTCGTATATCGCATTCCCTTTTTGAGTGGAGCATTCGGGGTTGATGCGCAAACCGACGCTTTTTCCATGGCTCTTTGCTTTCCAGCCAAACTTTTGCAGTTGCCTTGGGGAGTTGAAAACAATATGGTCGGCATATTGCAAAATTTCATCAAACTCGTCCTCGCGATAAGCCGCGCAAAACACATGTACCTCACGGTGGGGCATTTTTTCTTTTCCGAGTCGTGCTTCATAAAGACCGCTTGCTTCTGTTCCCGAAAGATACCTGGATAGCAAAGGGTAAAAGGCAAAGTTTGAAAACGCCTTTTGTGCCAGCAATATCTTGCATCCTGTGTTTTTTATAACCGATGCCAAAATTTCGCAATTATAAATAAGCGCACGCTCATCGATTATATAGCATGGGGTGGGCAAAGCGCCAAAAAGCTCTCTCGGGGAATTGCCGCCGAGAAAGGCAAACGCAGGTCTTGTGTCAACGGTTACCATTTCCATCACTCCACCAAGACCGGATTGAGGTTTTCTCTTCGGGGAAGTCCGTATTTGTCAAGTGCATCCAAAAACGGGTCGGGATCAAATTCTTCCACGGTATGGACCCCTGATTTATTCCACTTCCCGGTGAGCAGCATCAGGGCGCCGCACATGGCAGGTACACCCGTGGTATAACTGACAGCCTGGCTTCCCACTTCTTTATAGCACTCCTGATGATCGCACACATTGTAGATGTAATAGGTTTTATATTTGCCATCCTTTTTACCCGTAAAGATACAGCCGATGTTGGTCTTTCCGCGGGTACGTGGGCCGAGGCTTGCGGGATCGGGAAGGAGAGCTTTGAGAAACTTGATCGGCACGATTTCCCGCCCTTCGAAGAGAATGGGCGTGGTGGAGAGCATGCCTACATTTTCAAGGCATTTCATATGGGTGAGATAGCTTTGGCTGAAGGTCATAAAGAAGCGTATCCTTTTGACCTCGGGTATATTAAGGGCAAGAGACTCGATTTCCTCATGGTGGAGAAGATACATATCCTTCCGCCCTACTTCATCAAAGTCATATTCACGTTTTATGCTCATGGCCGGGACTTCTACCCAATGCCCGTTTTCCCAATAGCTACCCGGAGCCGAAACCTCGCGCAGATTTATTTCGGGATTGAAGTTGGTCGCAAAAGGATAGCCGTGGTCACCGCCGTTACAGTCAAGGATATCAATGGTGTCGATAGTATCGAACTCGTGTTTTTTCGCATAGGCACAGTATGCCTGTGTAACACCCGGATCAAATCCGCACCCAAGCAATGCAGTAAGACCGGCATTTTCAAACTTTTCACGATAAGCCCACTGCCAACTGTAATCAAAATACGCCGAAAATCCCGCTCCTTTACAGCGCTTTTCATAAACCGCCCGCCACCTGGGATCATCGGTATTCTCCGGCTCGTAGTTTGCAGTATCCATATAATGCACGCCGCAGGCAAGGCATGCTTCCATGATCGTGAGATTCTGGTAAGGAAGCGCAAGATGCATTACAAGGTCGGGCTTGTAGGAACGAATAAGCCAGACAAGCTCGTCGAAATTGTCTGCATTCACCTGCGCGGTGGTTATTTTTGTCTTTGTTTTACCCTCCAGAGATTTTGCCAGTGCCTCACATTTGGAAAGGGTTTTGCTGGCAATACAAAGTTCCGGGAAAAACTCACTTACCTGGCAACATTTTTTAACAGCGACAGAAGCGACTCCGCCGCAACCGATAACAAGTACTCTGCTCATTTTTTTATCTCCTTTTTATTGTTTATCTCCTTATATTATCTGTGAAGTGATAAAATCAATTCCCGCAATACTTTACAGGCTGTAGCCGTGGAGGCCCCGCTGTTATCCAGCATGGGGGCAAGCTCGGTAATGTCCGCTCCCACAACATTTGTCCTTGAAACTGCTAAAATGGCATCCAGAAGTTGCAGAAATCCAATTCCGCCCGCTTCGGGGGTTCCTGTACCGCTGAAAACCGAAGGGTCGAGACAATCAAGGTCAATCGTGAGATACAGCGGCGTTTTGGCTGCTGCCAGCTCGTTACACAAAAGTGTAAGACCGTCAAAACTGAATTTGTGCAAATCTGTATGGGCTTTTGCAAAGTCAAATTCTGTCCTGTCTCCGCTTCTGATACAAAACTGATGGATTCTGCCGTCCCCGAGAAGGTCATGGCAGCGGCGCATGACGGTAGCGTGACTGAGTTTTGCGCCGAGATAATCATCACGCAAATCCGCGTGAGCATCAAAATGCAAAATCCGCAAATCAGGATATTTTGCAGCCGCCGCTCTGACAGCGCCCAATGTCACAAGATGCTCACCGCCCACCAGAATGGGGAGCTTGCCATCATCGAGAATCTCTGCCGTACGTTTTTCAATATCGGCAAGGGCAAGCCCGGTTGAGCCGAAACAAAGCTCCAGATCCCCGCAATCAAATGTTCGATAATCGGTCAGGTCTTTGTCCTGATACGGGCTGTAGGTTTCAAGCCCATAACTTTCGTGCCTTATCGCCGACGGTCCGAAGCGCGCGCCAGGCCGGTAACTTGTTGTGGAATCAAAGGGCGCGCCGAACAGCACGATGCTTGAATCTTCATAACTGCTGTCGCACCCGATAAAATTCTCTATGTTTTTCTCGATCATTCCTCGACCTCCCTGAGCATATTTTCAAGAAAAGCGGGTAGGTAAAATGCCCCGATATGCAGTTTGGTCGTATAATACCGGGTCACAAGTCCCAATGCTTCCCATCGCCTGGCATCCAGGTCATCAATGGGGTGATATTTTTTGCTGGAAAACCCAAACAGCCAGTATCCAGCTGCGTATGTGGGAATATGTGCCTGATAGACCCGGCAGATGGGAAAAATTTTCACAATCCGCTGATGGCTTCTTTTCATTGCCTCAGCGTCATGCTTGAAAAAAGGGCTTCCCTGCTGGTTTATTAAAATGCCATCATCGTGCAGGGCATTGTAACAGATCCCGTAAAATTCCCGGGTGAAATACCCCTCCGATGGCCCGTAGGGATCGGTGGAATCGACAATAATCAGGTCGTATTCATCCTTGCATCTTCTGATAAAACGCAGCGCATTGTCAAAATAGATATTGACCCTGCTGTCGTCAAGACGGCTTGCATTTTCGGGCAGATACATCCGACAGGCTTCCAGCACCATGGGGTCCATTTCCACAAGATCAATACGCCGGATGCTGTCATAACGCGCAAGCTCCCTTACGACGCCGCCGTCACCTGCGCCGATGATAAGGACATCCTGGATGTTGGGATGTACCGCCATAGGGATATGTGTGATCATCTCGTCGTAAATGAATTCGTCCCGCTCGGTGATCACCACATTTCCGTCAAGGGTTAAAACCCGCCCGAATTCAGGTGTATCAAAAATATCAATCTGCTGATAGCTGCTTTTTTCCGAGTAAAGATGACGGTTGATGCGAATACTGTGCTTGACATCGGGGGTGTGAAACTCGCTGAACCAAATCTCCATAAACTATCTCCTCAAGCCAGAACATTAATATACTGAATATCCGGGTCCTCAGGGCCTGTCAGGGAACAGCCCTTTATTTTTGCATACATTATATAGTCCAGTATCTCTTTCGTGATGCGTTCACCCGGTGCAATAATGGGTATTCCGGGAGGGTAACTCATTACAAATTCCGAGCAGACGCAGCCCACGCTCTCACTTATGGGCAAACTCTTTTTATTTGCATAAAACGCTTCCTGCGGGCTTACTACGACCTCGGGATCAATGTATTCCTGTGACAAAAGCCCCGCCGGATCTTTTTGATAGCGGCGTCTTATTTCTGCAAGCGCGCTCACAAGACGTTCCACTTCCTGCAGCCTGTCGCCTATGGAAAGGTAGGCAAGAACGTTCCCGATATCTCCAAACTCTATTTGAATGTCGTATTCGTCTCGCAGAATGTCGTATACTTCTATTCCTGCAAGTCCAATGTCTCTTGTGTGCACACTTAATTTTGTCGGGTCGAAATCATATATGGAATTTTCATTTATCAACTCTCTGCCGAAAGCATAATATCCGCCGATAGAGTTGATTTCCTCCCTTGCATATTCTGCCATTTCAACTACCTCAGCAAAAATGGTTTTCCCGCATAATGCAAGATTACGCCTGCTTATGTCAAGACTGGACATCAAAAGATAACTGCCTGATGTTGTCTGGGTAAGATTAATAATCTGGCGGACATGGCCCGGATTCATCTTTTCCCCGATGAGAAGCAAGCTTGACTGCGTAAGGCTTCCGCCGCTTTTATGCATTGATACCGCAGCCATGTCTGCGCCTGCTTGCATAGCGGACACCGGCATATTTTCGCCGAAATAAAAGTGTGTGCCGTGTGCTTCATCAACAAGGCAGAGCATATTTGCATCATGTGCCATTTTCACGATAGCGCGCAGGTCAGAGCATATTCCATAGTACGTCGGGTTGTTTATCAGCACGGCAACAGCATCCGGGTTTTCAGCTATTGCACGCGCAACCTGCTCTCTTTGCATACCGAGGGAAATCCCTAACTTTCTATCCACCCCGGGATTTACATAAACAGGCACGGCGCCACAAAGAACCAGGGCATTGATAACACTTCGGTGTACATTTCTGGGCAGGATGATTTTATCGCCTCTCTTGCAGGTGGAAAGCACCATGCTTTGGACAGAGCTTGTCGTTCCACCTACCATTAAAAATGCGTACGCCGCGCCGAAAGCATCAGCGGCAAGCAATTCGGCTTCTTTAATAACTGAAACCGGATGGCAAAGGTTATCCAGCGGCTTCATGCTATTGACATCAATACTGACACATTTTTCGCCGAGAAATGCCGTAAGTTCCGGATTGCCCCTTCCGTGCTTATGGCCTGGAACATCAAACGGCACAACTCTCATTTCTCTGAACCTCTGAAGCGCTTCATATATAGGCGCTCTGTTTTGATCCATCTTTTTCATCCCACCTCCAAAGCCAAAAAATGGTGCAAACTGTATTCACACCACTTTTGCCTTAATATAAAGGATAGGCAACCCGGAGTCTATACAGCATTATTACTTTTACTACTCTTCTTTATTGACCGTTTCACAAGTTTACGTAAATTACGCATTCGGATATAAAGTAACCAACTTATAAAATTTAAAGCTATAAGCTCAATCAATAATGACGGCATCGCACCGTCGATCGGCAGTGGGTACAGCTGTTCACCGGGTCTTAACTCCAATCCGAATAAATTGCTTATATGGCCCCAGCCATATTATTCATAATAACCTATATTATAATTAAACAATATGTTTTGTCAATGAATTGTGTCAACAATTTGCTCTTCATTTGAAAAAATAATTTCCACCCAAAATCTATGTCAGCGGAATTAACTTTTCTGTGGATAAATCATTCGCCAAATTTGTGGATTATTCCTTTTAGTTCTCTTAAATACTGAATTTTCAGTGTTCTTGATGTTGCGCATAAACCTGTTGATAAATTGTGTTCAGTGTAAACGCGGTATATTGCACCCCAAGACATGATGCCGAACCTGCTCCTTTATCGTTTCAGCTTTCCGTCACTGCATTCGAAGGTTTGCCTTTTTTCCTTAAAGATAACAAAAGCAGCAGCAGGGGAACAATAATCTGAAAGGGAATGGAATAGTAAGGCCACACCTTTTCTGCCCAATCGAACAATTCAAGCACATTTTTATACTCCCATATTGAAAGTACGACACAAAAGGTGGTTATCGCCCCGGTCAGTTTCCTGTGGTCGCCGATTCCCGCTATCTGGCTTAATGCTTTTGCTGCCGCGTATATGCAAACTGAAATCTTTACCCCTCCGCCGATCAGCAGGTTTATGTCTACGAGCGGTTCCACATTAAGCCCTGGAATAAGCAGTGATGTCAAATGGGGGATAAAGGTGGCACGATCCATCAAATCGCTTCCCAGAACAGATATATCTCTGAAAAATAATATGATTCCCAAAAGGATTGAAATTGCCGCTGATAAAAGCACAATTTTTTTTAGCTTTTCCTTTTTGTTTACATGCGGAAACAGCATAAGGAAGGCGACCGTTTCCCCAAAGGGAAAAGTTATAAAGCTAAAAGCCGCATTGAGCACAGGTGTCATGCCATTTTTAAGGATAGGGAGGAAAGCCGTGAAATCATGGACTGTGATAAGCGACAGGCTGATAATTACGACTATTAAAGGTATTACAGGCACCAGCAGCTCGCTGGGTGGTATTTGGACACATACGCACCAAAACCGAATATATCGCTGGAATATTCTTTTTGGGTCTTCTCCAGCGCCATCATGATTTCTTTTTTTATTTCCTCCCCCAGAGTTTTCTCCAGAAAAAACAGATTGTCCGGCGAGTTCCAATGCGCCTTTTCCCTCATATCCTCCCACATTGGCCTGAGTCTCCACCTTGACGGTGAGCATGGATGGTTCGCCGTTTTCAAATGCCACTTTGACTTTCCCTTTTGACCTTATGATTTCCATCGCTATTTTGCCCTCATCTGCAGGAACATTCACAACAGTACTTTTTACTTTATCTATTGCAAACAGGTACCCACGTGTTTCATATAGGTTCAGCCAGCCCGCCAGCTTTCCGTCACTAAAAACGGCAGTGCCTTCTGTAATGACTTTTTTTTCTCCGGCCTTTGATATTTGTCCGATGGCAGGTTGCCTTCCGCTGCCACCAATATCTTTAATCAAGTCAATCAGCATGATCCGTTTCACCGTGCCCCGTGAAACAGTATTTTCTACCGTTTTATTTATATACACAGCAGGTATGGACTCCATATCAGTTTCCATTTCAAGGATTTCCCTTGGTGTTACGCCTTTTGCCACAAGAACTGTCATTGAGTAATCTATTTCATGGTCTCTCTGAAAAAAATCCAGGACTTCTTCTATGCCATCCTGCGAAAGCCGTTCACCAAGGATCAGAACCTGGGCTGTGCTTAAAAACAGCCTTTTGTCAACAATGGATAACATACCTCTGACAGCGTCGAAAACTGTTTCTCCTTCATAGGACTCGGTAAATACAGGCTTTGGCTGCGCACCTCCGCCTTTTCCCTTTCCGGAGGATGTGGATTGGATTGCGGCAGGTTCTACCACCTGGACGGTCAACAGAACTTTGCCGTCTTCCGTCCGGTCCAGTCCCAGCCCCGCCACAATATTTATTTCAGTCAGGTCTCTATTGTTCCAGCAGCCGGTTAGCAGCAAAGGAAATATAAGAAAAAAGGCCAGTAGAGCTATACCAGTTCCTTTTTTAACTTTTCTGCACATTACGGTCTTGCTTTCACCTCCTGGCGTTTTGTCCCTTTTGCACCCTTGTAATTTTCCTGCCGTAGTATCCTCGGTCTTGTCACCATAGCCCAGATGGGCACTACCACAAAGGAGTCCTTGAGATCATTAACCGTAAGCGGTGAAAAAGGAGCCATATAGGGAACACCAAAGGAACGCAGCCTGCAGAGGTGTATAAAAACAGCCACAGCCACAAAGGAAATTCCAAGGAAGCCCAGAAAATTCGCCGCAACCAGGAATGCAAAGCGCAGAAGCATGGTTGCCCGGATGAGTGGCGGGACAACAAAGCTGCAGATATCCGTAATAGCTACGATTATCACCATCAGGTTACTGGCAATTCCCGCCGCCACCGAAGCCTCACCCAGCACAATTGCACCTACAATACTGAGCGCCTGGCCGATAGGCCTTGGCATACGGACACCTGCTTCACGCAGGAGCTCAAAGGCTATAATCATCAATATAGCTTCGGTAAAAGGCGAGAAAGGTATTCCCTGCCGTGAAGCCGCCAGAGTGATCATCAGCTTGAATGGGATTACCGTATGGTGAAAGCTGACCAGAGCTACATACATGGCCGGCATCAGATTTGATACCAGCAGCGCCATCAGTCGCAGGAAGCGCATTAAGGTTGCAAAATAGGCATGGTCATAGTAGTCATCCGTAGTCTGTATAGATTCTATAAAAAGATACGGGACCGTGAGGACATAAGGCGTACCGTCGCAAAATATGGCTACACGCCCCTCCAGTAACTTTCCGGCCAGCTTGTCGCATTTTTCGCTGTCCCCCACCGTGGGAAAAAGGGATAATCGGCTGTCGGAAATGAACTGCTCAATAATACCTGTATCAAGTATGGCATCGGTCTTGATTTTTTGAGCCTCTCCCGTACTTCCCTGACAATCTCCTCATTGGCAATCCCCTTGATATAGCAGATGCAGACATCGGTTTTTGTCTGCTTTCCGAGCTGCATCATTTCCAGCTTGAGATTCGGGTTTTTGATCCTTTTTCGAATAAGGGTGGTATTGGTAAGCAGGTTCTCGACAAAACCTTCCCTTGCGCCCCTGATGGATGTCTCCGTATCGGGTTGCTCCACCTGACGGCCCTGCGGAGCTTTTACTCCAATCACCAGCGCTTTGTTTTCTCCGTCGATAAAAAGCAAGGCTTCCCCGGATACAATGCCGTCCACCGCCTTACACATATCATTGGCTTCTTTTATGTCGTTGTTGATGACTACACATTCTTTAAGCTGTTCAAATATGCGGCTGCCCTCATGCAATTCCGTATTTGAAAAAAGTCAAAGATTGGGCGGATCACATCCTGGTTCAATACCCTCTTGTCAACAAAACCGTTGATATATGCCACCAGTATTCTAATCGATCTTTTTTCCCCGCATGAAATTTCCCGATGCAAAAAATCGCTGCAGCCGGAAAATATTTCGCTAAGCCTGACCTTAACAGCTTCAACGGTTTTCGGTATTGGTTCGTATGAATCAGCATGTACATTGTCATCATTACTGTTTTGGTTTCCTGTTCTGCTTTGTTTTCTTATTCTTCCAAACATTTTTCATCACCTGTTTTACATTATAACCATTGTATGGGAATGTAATACGCAAATAGAGTTTTCAAGAAGCAAGCTCCTTTTGAATAAAATAATTAAAGCCCTGCGATCAGAGCTTTCTTACTTTTATTATCTGTTATATGGCTAGTTCATCAATCATACCACTATACCCCAGCACCAGGTTGTCCTTTTCCTTGGATTTCTCCTTCTTCCGCCTGCAATTCCTGCTGAAACATTTATGATTACTCTTCCGCAAAATTCGTACTACTTTATCTTGCTTAAAAATATCCCTCTTTNCTCATTTATNNAT
>JGI24710J26742_10002589_pt1 | contig 15892 bp, 16 predicted proteins | sample BioPla2DNA2_FD_26742 | JGI IMG/M metagenome (IMG submission 26742) | reverse complement strand
TTCCTGTTCCCTATACGTCCGGGTATATTCATCTTGGTGATAGTATGATATATATTTCTGTTATTGTTCTGGGGCCGTTTTTCGGAGCATTTGCCTCCGGTGTCGGTTCAATGCTTGCTGATCTTCTTTCTGGCTATGCCCATTATGCCATACCTACCTTAATTATTAAATCCATTATGGCACTGATAATGGGCCTGCTGCTCTCAGGAAGGACAAAAAAGGCCACAATAACATCTATGTTTGCTGCTCTTGCTGTTTGGATAGCTTTTTCAGTCAGCAGTGTTATCTATCTTAAAAACCAGATTGCCAGCATTGGTAAAGTAAATCTTGTTAATACCCTTGCGGGAGCGGATGCTGATTTTGAAACCCTCAACCGAACATCAAGAATTATTGAGAATTTTCCTGTTTATTTGACTTTTGGGCTAGTAATTTTATTAGTAACCCTTTCTGTCTTAGCAAATTTGATTTCAAAACGAGATGGTAATAATGTCTTAAATATGAAAGCAATTTTGGGCATGAGTGGAGCCGGAATGTGCATGGTAATAGGATATTATCTTGTAGAGTCCTTTATGTATAGTCCCATTGCTGCACTTATGAGCATACCCATGAATATGATCCAGTTTTTTGCCGGAGTAATAGCAGCAAGCTTTTTCATGCCTGCCATAAGAAAAGCTCAGCTGTATGCAGAAAAGCAATGACTGTGTTATTCAGAGCGGAGCGTATATTAGTTTAGCGGCTGTAGACTGCTGCGATTTAGCGCTCCATCTCCAACATCCGGTTTCTGGTCGCGCCCGCTCCGCAATCCATGCTACGCTTTAAATCGCAGCAACCACGCCGCTTATCTACGTTAATACAAGCTGTTATCCTGAGGGCCGCGTAGCCTCCATGTCATCCTGAGCGCAGCGTAGCGAAGTCGAAGGAACTTTCACGTTATCCATCAGATCCTTCGCTGACGCTCATGATGACACTTCCTGTTTTAATCTTCGCTATCGCTCAGATTGGAACAGGAAGTGTTACCTTAACCCTGCCAGTTTGAGAATGTTTACAGTAGATTCCAGCTTATTCATTGTATAGAGATGTATTCCGGGAGCACCCCCGTCTAACAGTTCTCTGATCATATAAGCTGCATATTCCTCCCCGGCTTTCTTCAGATCTTCCGGACTATCCTGATATTTATCTATCATCAAAACCAGATTAGCCGGAATAGAGCAACCGCTCCTGGCAGTCATTGTCTTTATTCTTCCACTGAAAATCGGCATAATACCGGGTATTACGGGACAATTTATATTCAGCTGTTCACACCTGTCCAAAAAATCAAAGTATAGCCGGATATCAAAGAAAAGCTGTGTTATAAGCAGGTCAACACCTGCATCAACCTTCTGTTTCAGATATCTCCTGTCATCACTGAGCCTTTTACTGTCAGAATGTCCTTCCAAATATGCAGCTGCAGCTATACAAAAATCATCAGTCTTCTTTATATGTGCAATCAATTCATTGGCGTACTTAAAAGCTCCGCTTTCATAACTGAAATCAGGCTGATCTAAGGGAGGGTCTCCTCTTAGTGCCAAAATATTATCAATGTTTTCTTCCTTTATTCTGGCGAGTAAATCATCAATTTCCTCTACAGAATGGCCCACACAGGTTAAATGGCACATGGATTCAATGCCATAATGGTTTTTTAGTTTTGAAGCAATCTCTACAGTTCTGCCTCTTTGGCTGCCTCCGGCGCCATAGGTTACGCTGATATAATCAGGTGAAAGTTTCTTAAATCCTTCTATCGAACTGAAAAGCGTATCCATCGGCATATCAGGTTTTGGAGGAAAAATCTCCAAAGCTAATGTTTGGCCTTTTTTCTTGTAAAGTTCTGATATCCTCATTTTCACCCTCCTGTTTTGGTTATTTTATCTCATTAAATCGAATCTGTCTATTATAAAACCTTTAGTAATGATAATATAAAATAAGCAACGAAATTTTTGTGTAATTTAGCTTATTAGTGGCTATTGACTTGTAATACAATATTTTATATAATGCAGGAATTAATCTGCAGGTCTAAGGAGGAGCTGTAATTGCGGCTAAAACTAAGGTATGGCGATTATATTGTATTTTTTGTGATTGTTTTAGTTGCAGTCTTATTTGGAGTATCTTTTTTTGAGAATCACACTGATGAAAAAATAGCTGTTATATCCCAGAACAATATTGTAATTGACAGAATTGAATTAAACAAGATTTCCGAACCCTATTTAATAGATTATTCGGGTAATTACCCGGGAACAATAGAGGTTAATAACGGGAGAATCCGTTTCCTTCATGCCGATTGTCCGGATCAGGTTTGCGTCAATACAGGCTGGATAGATAAGCCGGGGCAAATAGCAGTCTGCCTTCCTGCGGGTATTATAATCAAGATTGAAGGGTCCCAGACCGATGTAGATATAATCGTGCATTAATACTTAAAAAATTTTTATTATTCTGTATTCTTTTGTAACAATATCACTTAAAAACTATTCATCTGTATGATTTACATATATAAGTGGTGGTAAATTTGAGAAAACTTACACTGAACAGTTTATTGATTTCATTGGCTCTGGTACTGTCATTTATTGAGCGGTTTATACCTCTTAATTTACTGGTGCCTGTACCTGGCCTTAAGTTGGGTTTTGCAAATATCGTCACTATGTTTGCCTTATTCTATCTGGATATTCCTTCGGCTATAACCATTACTGCATTACGATGTGTGTTGGCATCGATAATTTTTGGTGGTATGTCCTCCCTAATATATTCACTATCAGGTGCTTTTTTTGCTTTGATTATCATGATTTTACTAAAAACTGGTTATAAAAAAACATTTTCACTTGTGGGTATCAGTATGGGTGGAGCAGCTGCCCATAATTCAGGCCAGATAATTGCAGCAAGCCTGATGATGAAAAACACCGCTGTTTTTGCCTACTTACCTGTCCTTTTGTTTACTGGTATTGCCACTGGATTAATAACAGCAATAATATCGATGAATCTTTTTTATATATTTGAAAAAAATAACCGTGTAAAACTCGTATAAGGTGGTATATATTTTTATCAAACGCCATTTACATAGTGAAAGGAGAAATTCCATGGCAAAAAAAGTATTGATAGTTGGAGCTGGTTATGCAGGTATTGAAGCTGCTCTTACCCTGAATAAAAAGAAAAAGAAAGATAACATTGAAATTACACTTATTGACAAAAATCCTTATCATACTCTCCTGACAGAGTTGCATGAGGTTGCGGGAAACCGGATATCTGAGGAAGGTATTCGTATCCCTCTGAGAAATATTTTTAAATATACAGATGTAAATCTCGTAATGGACGAGATAACATCATTTGATTTTAAAAACAATAAGATTTCCTCTGAGAAGAACACATATGAATATGATTATCTTATCACTGCAACGGGCAGTTCACCCAATTACTATGGTATTCCAGGTCTTGATGAACATACCTTTACCCTTTGGAGCTTTGACGATGCGGTAAGAATACGTGAACACATAAAAAAGTGTTTTATCTTAGCCAGCCAGGAAAAAGATGAAGCTGAAAGAAAGCGCCTTCTTACATTTGTTGTTTCGGGTGCGGGTTTCACTGGAGTTGAAATGATAGGTGAACTCGCCATTTGGGTTAAATCCCTTTGTAAACAGAATGTAATAGACCGCAAGGAAGTCAGGCTTATTATAGTTGATATGCTTCCACGTATTTTAAGCACTTTAAGCGAGAAAGCTGCCGCAAAAGCTCATAAATATCTCGAGAAAAAACTAAAAGTAGAAGTAATGCTCAACACAAATATAACTTCCGCAACTGATCATAGCATTATTTATGACGGAGGCGAAATTGAAACCAGAACAATTATTTGGACGGCTGGGATAAAAGCCTGCCTGAATGATGAAGAATGTAGCCTCGAAAGAGTAAATAAGCAAAACAGAATCAAGGTTGATGAATTCTGCAGAACTGAGAACAAAAATGTTTATGCTGTAGGTGATATCGGCGGTTTAACCGATGAGAATGGCATACCCTATGCTGCTATGGTGGAAAATGCTATTCAGACAGCTAAAGGAGCTGCAGAGAATATCTTAAATGATATCAGAGGAAAAGATCCGGAAAAAGTTAAAGTTAAGTTCCATGGCACTATGGTAAGCGTAGGAAACTATTTCTGCGTATCAGAAATCATGGGAAAAAGCCTTCCTGTCTGGATGTCAATAATCATGAAATATTTGGTTAACATGCATTACCTTTGGGAGATTACCGGGTTCAGGGGTGTTGCCAGATATCTGTATCATGAGGTATTGGAAAGAAGACAAAGAAAGATTTTTCTTGAGAAGCACTGGTCAACACGGGTTCAGGCATGGTGGCTTACCCCCCTTCGCCTTTTCTTAGGTGGAATGTGGTTATATGAAGGCCTGACAAAAGTTGCTGATGGCTGGTTTAATTCTCCGAAGCTGGCATCATTCCTGGGTATGGCAAGTGATGCCACAAGTGCTGCAACCCCTACTGCCGCCTATGTTACGAAAATCGATGATATTTTCAGAATAAAAACAGGCTTAATAAATTTCTTTATAGAAACGGAAACCCGGATAGCCGGTGGCGAGGATATTATTGCCCAGCATTTTGCAAGACTTGAGTTTTTCCACTTTGGAGACTTTAATCTGGTACCCTGGTTTTTACAAAATGTTGTATTGGCCAATGATGGCGTGGCTATGTTTTTCCAAATACTTGTAGTTGTTTTAGAGATACTTGTAGGTCTTATGTTGTTGGGTGGAGCATTAACCTTTATTGGCTCCATTATCTCTTTGGGATTAATTATTATGTTTATGTCTTCAACAGGTCTCTATGAAAAAAGCTGGTGGATGCTGTTTGCATCTATTGCAACCATGGGCGGAGCAGGACGAGCATTTGGCCTGGATTATTACCTCCTCCCCTATCTTAACAATGTTTGGGAAAACTTCTGGAAAAACAGAAAACTAAGGCTGTTCTTTAAGGGCAGTATTGATCGATTGGATTAATGTTGTCAAAGGCTGCAAAATCCATATTGCCATGAGATTGTAGGAGGTAAAACGTATTGTGGAGTAAATACCCAGTTATTAATGAAGAATTAGCTGCCTTTGAAGAATATCTTGAAACAGCATTGGAATCCAGAAATAAATTTTTGGCAAATGCTTCAAGAGATGCCGTGTTATCAGGGGGAAAAAGACTGCGTCCTGCGTTTACAATCTTAGCGGCCCTGCATGGTGTATATGACAGAGAAAAAGTGTTCCCGGCCGCAGCTTCTGTTGAAGTATTACATGCAGCTACATTGGTACACGATGATATAATTGATAATGCAAAAACCCGGAGAGGCAAGATAACCCTGTCAGAAAAACACAATACCAATTTGGCAGTTTATACAGGGGACTACCTTCTTACAAAATCATTGAAACTCCTGATAAAAACGGGTTTAAAACCGGAAAAGCTAAATGTTTTAGCCAGAGCAATCACCCTATTATGTGAAGCTGAAGTTGAACAATATCTTAGCAAATATACTGTGTCCAGTGTATATAATTATCTAAAACGCATACTTGGGAAAACAGGTGTCTTGTTCTCGGCTTCCCTGGTATTGGGGGCCAAAACAGCTAATCTTTCCGATGATATAACCAGGCAATTTGGCAGGTTTGGACTCAGTTTCGGAGCAGCTTTTCAAATTAGGGATGACTTGCTTGATATCCTTTCTGATTCTACGAAAGAAGGAAAACCTGTTTTGAATGATTTAAAAGAAGGAATTGCTACCCTTCCCGTTATAATGGCAGCAAGAAATAACCCAGGTTTATTAAAGGAAGTAAATGAATTTTTTAATGGCAATGGTGATATAAACAGTATACTAAATAGTATAAAAACATCGGGTGGTGTTGAGGGCACTAAAAAGCTAAAAGACCGTTATAAAGAAAAATGCAGACAATTTATTGAAAAGATACCCCACACCCCATATACCGATGCTATGAGTGAAATTGTGAACTGGCTATAGTATCAGAACGCAGCTCATTCTTTGCATAGAAACATTTTTATAGGAGGTAATTAATTATGAAAAAAATATTAGCACTAACATTGGTAGCAATCCTTCTTGCAGGTTGTGGCGCAGCATCTGTAAAAACAGGGATCGGACACAACATCTCAATTGAAAAATCGGCTGATGCAACAGCTGAAGCAGAAGGGCTGGCACAGGTTGATACGGTTATGGCAGCTGTAACTGTAGACTCATCCAATAAAATACTTGGCGTAGTAATTGATACAGCACAGACTAAAGTCAACTTTGACACAAACGGTAAGATTACCAGCGATTTAACAGCAGAGCAAAAGACTAAAGTCGAACTCGGTTATGATTATGGTATGAAAAAGGCCGGCTCAGCAAGAGAGTGGTTTGAGCAGATTGCCGAGTTGGAAAAGTGGATGGTGGGTAAGACCATAGATAAAATTACAGCTATTAAGGATGCCTCTGAAGATGCGGATCTTAAATCAAAGGTATCCATTACCATAAGTGCATATCAGGCTGTAGTAGCAGAAGCAGTAGCCAATGCCAGATAACTTACCAATACATATTTTAGAGGACCCCTTCTTTAAGGAGGGGTCCTGTTAATAATTTACACAGAGGTATCAATGAAGTATAGAAAAATATTATTAATATTAATAATATTTATATGTTTATTTATAAGTGCATGCACAAATAATAACCAATCGGGGTACACGAAGTATTCCTATGAATTTTTAGGAACCTTCGATACTGTTATACAAATCATGGGTTATGCTGAGGATTCTGATGAATTTGAGGCTATGGCTAAAATCTGCCGGGAACGTTTTTTAGAGTTTAATAAGCTCTATGATATATATAAAGATTATGATGGTATTAATAATATAAAGACCATTAATGATAATGCAGGAATAAAGCCGGTCGAGGTTCAACAGGAGATTATAGATTTATTATTGTTCTCAAAAGAATGGTACAATAGAACAAATGGGAAATGCAACATCGCACTAGGCTCTGTTCTCTCCATATGGCATGACTACAGAAATGCGAGCATTAATAATCCTGAAAAGGCTGAAATACCACCTCCTGATATGCTTAAGGAAGCCATGAGATACACTGATATCAATAAGGTTATTGTTGATGAAGACAATAATACAGTTTATCTGGAAGATAAAAACATGCGTCTCGATGTAGGCGCTGTTGCAAAAGGCTTTGCAACTGAGATAGTCGCAAATGAGCTTATTGATAAAGGTTACACAAGTTTTATCATTAGTTCCGGAGGTAATGTCAGGACCGTCGGAAAGCCTATGGATAGTTCCAGGAAAAAATGGGGAATCGGTATCCAGAATCCTGACGGTAATCCCAATGATCCGGATGAGCCGTCACTGGACATTTTGTATTTAAATGACAAATCCCTTGTAACCAGCGGGGATTATCAAAGGTGGTTTGAAGTTAATGGCGAAAAATATCATCACCTGATAGACCCCGTAACACTTATGCCGGCTCAATATTACAGAGCTGTTTCAGTTGTGACAGAGGATTCAGGGATAGCTGATTTTATGTCTACAACCATGTTCTTAACTCCCTACCAAGAAGGCCGTAAACTTGCAGAAAGCATCGGTATAGATGTAATCTGGATAATGAAAGATGGTACAATTGAAGCAACTGAAAATGCCAGGAAAGTGATGAAGTATTTAGGTGAAGCAAGTAATAAGGATAATTGAGGTGTGAACAAATGATAAAAAATTTTAAGTTTGATAAGGGTTGGAAGATCCTCATTTATTTTGATATTATTCTTCCCGCAATATTGTTTGTTTTAGCTTTTTTATCCGGTTTCCCCTTCCTTGCCAAGATCTTTCATTCATATGAGATTTTCATTGTAAATCCCATCCCGGGTTTTACATCCCTGGAAGGTATCATAGGCTTGGCATATCATCTGGGAATAATAATATATACTTTAATAAAGCGAGATTTCATGGATTTATTGTTCTGTATAATTATTACCCTTGCAGTAGCAGCTTTCTTTTGGTTTGGAGTAAACTATTTAATTATTAGACCTCTAAATTTTTCGAGTCTTTAAAGGAGGAAATACAATGGATAGAAATGTTAAAGTATGGTATCTTGGTCATAGTGGATTTGCTTTGAATATCGGAAATAGGTTTTTAATATTTGATTATTATTTGGATAATAGCCAGAACAATGAACGCTCCCTCTCATCGGGAGTTATAGAACCCTCGGAAATAAAAGATAAGGAAGTATTTGTTTTTGTTTCCCATGATCATTCGGATCATTTTAACCCTGTAATTCTGTCATGGAAGGAGCAGATTCCCAATATACACTACTTTCTTTCTTTTGATATACCTAAGAAATACCATGGTGAATGGGCAAGTGTTCTTAAGTATAATGAGATCTACCAGGACGAGAATTTAAGGATTCAAACATTCAAATCCACCGATGAAGGTATCGCATTTTTGATAAACATTGATGGTATAAGCATCTATCATGCTGGTGACCTTAACTGGTGGCATTGGTACGGGGAGCCTGACGACTGGAATAACGACATGGTAGCACAGTTTAAACAAGAGGTGGATTTAATAAAGAATCATTCCATAGATATCGCCTTTCTGACTGCAGACCCAAGGCTGGAAAGCGCAGAATTATGGGGAATGGAATGGTTCTTAAATGAAGTGGATGTAAAAATAGCTTTCCCGATGCATTTTGGTGATGATTACAGCATAATGGACCGCATAAAAAAATCTGCTGATAAAAACTCTGCTTTCAAAAAAGTAAAGACTATATCAAAAAGAGGCGAAAACTTTAACTTAATTGTTGAATGACATTTCCTATTACCGTAATCAAATATGTTTAATCGGGTGCCAATACAGCACCCGATTTTATAATCTTATCAACTATTTACTACTTTCTTGTTATAGGACGATGGGTGAATTTTTTCCTGTTTTCTGCATAATCAGCCACTATATGTCCGTCTCCGATCAGTTTGTACTTATATGTTAAAAGTCCGTCCAATCCCACCGGTCCTCTGGCATGTACTTTATTTGTGCTTATACCTACTTCTGCCCCAAACCCATACCTGAATCCATCACTGAAGCGGGTGGAACAATTTGCGAATACATCACCTGAGTCAACATATTCAAGGAATTTTTCAATACTATCCTTGTTTTTTGATACTATGGTATCGGTATGTCCTGAGCCGTAGGTGTTTATATGCTCAATAGCCTCATCAATATTTTCTACCACTTTGATTGACAGGATATAGTCCAAATACTCGGTTTCCCAGTCTTCTTCTGTGGCAGGGATACAGTCAATTATCTCTCTTGTTTTTTCACAGCCTCTTAATTCTACATTCTTTTTTTCCAGAGCTTCTTTTAACTTTGGCAGAATTCCAGCTGCAATACCTTCATGAACCAATAAGGTTTCCAAAGCATTACAAACTGCTACGTATTGAGTTTTAGAGTCAACTGCAATATCTATTGCCATTTGAATATCTGCATCCTTGTCTATATAGCAATGACATATACCATCGGCATGTCCAAGCACCGGAATCCGAGAATTGTCCATAATATACCGCACAAAGTCATTAGAACCTCTTGGTATAATAAGGTCCACATATTTGTCCAGCTTTAACAACTCCGAAATTTCATCCCTGTTCTCGAGAAGATTTATCCAATTAGAAGGAAGTCCTGCCTCGTTTGTTGCCGATTCTATTATTTCATAAAGGCATCTGTTGGTTAAGAAAGCCTCGCTGCCGCCTTTAAGCATAACTGCATTACCGCTTTTCAGACAGAGGGTGGAAATCTGAACCAGGGCATCAGGGCGGGATTCGAAGATTATTCCGATTAAACCGATGGGGCAGCTAACCCTGAACAGTTCCAGCCCTTCATCCAGCTCAGTTGATAAAAGAATCTTGCCAACAGGGTCTTCAAGATTTATAAGACTTTTTATTCCGTCTATTACCTCAGTTAGTTTTTTCTCGTCAAACCGTAGCCTTTTTATAAGAGGCATGGCAAGGTTTTCAGCCATACTTCGTTTTATGTCTTCTTCATTGGCTTTAAAAATTCTGTTTTTATTCGAATAAAGTGCATCGGCAATCTTTTCTAATGCATCATTCTTTTGTTGAGTTGATACTCCGGAAAGGATTATTGATGCTCTTTTAGCATTTTCAGCAAGTAATTTAACAGTCATAGTATTACCTCTTAAATTATTATAATTATTATAAATATACCATGAATTAATATTACTGAACACTTTTTTTCATTATATTCCTTGACTTAAAACTTCAAAGACAATATTATATATTCTGTATTTCATAAATTGTCTGAAATGAGGAGCCATAGTGAGCATAAGAAAAGACGTACTAAATAAAGAAATTGAACGCAGAAGAACCTTTGCAATAATATCTCACCCGGACGCAGGTAAAACCACATTAACAGAGAAACTTTTACTCTACGGCGGAGCCATTCATATGGCCGGGTCGGTCAAAGCGAGAAAAGCAGCTCATCATGCTGTATCCGACTGGATGGAAATTGAAAAACAACGTGGCATTTCTGTAACTTCAAGTGTAATGCAGTTTAATTATAATAATTTTTGTATAAATATTCTTGATACCCCCGGCCACCAGGATTTTAGTGAGGACACCTACAGAACCCTGGTTGCGGCCGACAGTGCTGTAATGCTTATTGACGGCGCCAAGGGTGTTGAAACTCAGACAATAAAGCTGTTTCAAGTATGTAAGATGAGGGGTCTGCCTATTTTTACTTTTATTAATAAAATGGACAGAGCAAGCAAAGATCCTTTTGCCTTGATGCAGGAACTTGAAGATGTTCTGGGTATTCGCTCTTATCCGATGAATTGGCCTATAGGTACGGACGGGGATTTCAAAGGTGTATATAACAGAAAGCTCCGTCAAATTGTACTTTTCACCAGTGACAAATCCCATGGACAAACAATTATTAATTCCACTAAAGGTAGTGTCGAAGACCCTATTTTCAAGGACTTATTAGGAGAACCCTATTATTCTAAGCTGGTGGAAGATATTGAGCTTTTAGATATTGCCGGTGACAGTTTTGATTTAAATAAGATTTTAAAAGGCGAATTAACCCCCATCTTTTTTGGGAGCGCTATGACTAATTTTGGTGTAGAGTTATTTTTGGAGGAATTCTTAAATATGTCCCCTCCTCCCCACGAACAATTATTTGGAGATAGAATTATTGACCCTATAAACGATGATTTTACCGGCTTTATCTTTAAGATACAGGCAAATATGAATCCTAACCACAGAGACAGGTTAGCTTTTATGCGGATTTGTTCGGGTGTATTTAAACGAGGTATGCAGGTTATACATAGTAAAACCAGTAAACCTGTTCGGCTTGCACAGCCGCAGCAGTTTATGGCTCAGGAGCGGGAAATTATTGACATTGCTTATCCCGGTGACATTGTAGGCCTTTTTGATCCTGGTATTTTCAGTATCGGTGATGCATTAAGCACATCGGGTGAGCTAATCTTCACTGGTATACCTGCCTTCCCTGCCGAGCACTTTGCCCGGGTAACAGCAAAGGATACCATGAAGAGGAAACAATTTTTAAAAGGAATTAAACAGCTTGCAGAAGAAGGCGCTATCCAGGTATATAAGCAGCCTGATATAGGAGTAGAAGAATTCGTTATCGGGGCTGTAGGTGTTCTTCAGTTCGATGTATTAGAACACAGGTTAAAAAATGAATATGGTGTCGATTTAAAACTAACACATCTGAACCACCGTCATGCTCGCTGGATAAACGATATAAATGGTAAACCCGAAGATTTGAACATTACATCTACAACTATGATTGTTAAAGACAAACGAGATGACTATGTTTTATTATTTGAAAATGAGTGGTCTATCCAATGGGCTTTGGACAGAAATAAAGGCCTTTCACTGCGTGATATTTCATAAATAATATTCAGATACGGGTTACTAATATATTATATCCAATTAAAATAATATACCTTAACCTTTCTGCATGTTTTATCGTTTATAATTCTTACTGTGTTGGTAATAAAGAAATGAGATTTATTGAAATTTTAAACTCATTATGCATGAAAGGGGAAAGTTGACTTAATATACAATCTTTAGCCAACTGTTTAGATAATAATGCGAAAGATTCCAATAGAATATGTAATACCCGGCCAAGTATTACATAAACCAGTATTTGATTATTCCGGAAATATCATAATAGAAAAGAATACGGTATTAGATGAAAGCAGTATTAAGAAAATAAAAAAATTTGGTATTGGTACTGTTCATATATTGGATGATATCTCCCAGCATGAATTGGAAGATATAATAAAGCCTAAACTGATAAAAAGGTTTAAAGACACAGATACAAAAATTATTAATATAACCTCTAATAAGGAAATTGTTACAGACAAAAAAGGGTTTCGAAAGTCAATCCATCAATGCATAGAAAACTATGAGTCTTTTATAGATGAAATAATTGAAGATACAATTCATAACAGTGATATTGTTAATAATTTGATGACTGTTTCGACCTATGACGACAGTACATTTATTCACAGTATTAATGTTATGCTTTTATCACTTGTTGTGGCCAATAGGCTCGGCATGGACAGGTCTGAGGTTAAGAGAGTTGCATTAAGCTGTTTGTTGCATGATATCGGAAAAATATATATACCGTTAAGTATTATAAATAAAGTTGATAAACTTGAGGTTGAAGAGTTTAATATTATCAAAAACCACCCTCGTAAAGGCTACGAGTTTTTAAGGGATTGTACAGACTTAAGTCTAAGCGAAAGAATTGCATGCCTGACTCATCATGAAAAATGGGATGGTACAGGCTATCCCTTTGGCAAGAGTGGTGAAGATATACATTTATACGGGCGCATATGTTGCCTCTGCGATATCTTTGACGCACTGACTTCCGATAAAGCATACAGAAGAGGTGTTAAGCCAAATGAAGCAATGGAATACATCATGGCTAATGGTGGCATACTCTTCGATTATGAACTGGTTAAAATATTTACTGAAGCTGTTAATATATACCCCATAGGAACTATGGTGCTTTTATCCAACGGTTTTGAAGGAATCGTTGAAGGAATTGGCGAGTACAATATGCGCCCTGCTGTTACTATATACTATGAGAATAAAGAAAAGGTAACTCCATATACTCTGGATCTTCAGAATTCATTAAATATAGTGATAAAAGATATAATATATAAGTTTTCTACAGAAGAATAAAAAATATTGGTCAAGGAAAAACGGCTATGATCAAATTCCATAGCCGTTTTTATACTAAATATTATATATTTCATCTGTAGAAATAATTTCTATCCCATTGTTTTTTAATATGTTAACAGTGTTTTGTGTATCCTCAACCCGGATAATAATAATTGCTTTGCCATCTCCTGTATTTCCTAAATAAGAATACATATATTCAATTCCGATATTATTATCTTCAAGATGATTTAATGCAAGCGACAAACCTCCAGGCTTATTGTCAACACAAATTGCAATTACTTCTGTTATGTCTACCGAAAAGTTATTTTTTCTCAGAACTTCAACTGCATTATCTGGTTTATCCACAATAAGCCTTAATATGCCAAACTCGGTTGTGTCGGCTATAGTTAAAGCATTAATATCAATATTGTTGCTGCCTAAGATGCGTGTTACTTCAGCCAATCTTCCAGATTTGTTTTCCAAAAATACTGATACCTGTTTTACCTGCATACCTTCACCCCACTATTTCATATATTCTAATTTTACCACAGGTATCAATATAAAAACATATAATAACGGTAAATAATATGTTATAGATTTATCACCATAGCAAGTATAAACTATGGAAGCAACAGTGTCTGGCCTGCATATATCACATCTGATTTAAGATTATTCAGCTTTTTAATATTGTAAATATATTCCCTGATATCTTTATTATTGTTATTTGCTGCAGCTATTTTCCAAAGCGAATCACCGCTTTTTACTTTCACAACCTCGTATTCTTGCTTAATATTCGAGGTTGCACCAGCATTTGCAATCATCCCGGTGAAAACAGTAAGCATGACAAAGAGAACTATAAATGTAGCAAAACGCCGTTTATTCTTTAATCTGTATCTCTTTTTCATATTTTCATCCTCCAGAACGTATGTTCTTTGGAAATAATTATACCGAACAGGTGTTCTTTTGTCAAGCTATATCGAACATTTGTTTGACAAAAATTTTACATAAAGATATAATTATTATAGAAAGTTGTTTTTGTCTTTAATTTGCAATTAATTTCGAAAATAATCTTATGGAGGATGTTAATATGAGACATCGCGATAATGATAAAAAAAAGCAAATACTTGATTTTCTCAATCGTTATTCTATAGAAAAAGGCTTCCCCCCATCAGTCAGAGAAATCTGCCAGGCAGTTGGGTTCAAATCAACCTCAACTGTACACGCTTACCTCAAAAAGCTCGAAGAAGAAGGTGCAATAACTAAAGATGCCACAAAACCCAGGGCGCTTAAAGTTTTAGACGATACTTCAAAAAATCTTGAAGGCTATGTGGCAAATCAAGAAATTGACAATATTCCCATAGTAGGTAAAATAACAGCTGGTTCACCTATTCTTGCCGTAGAAAATATAGAGGATACCTTTCCTGTGCCTGTACAATATCTGGAGAACTCAACTACCTTCATGCTGAAAGTAAAAGGCGAAAGTATGATAAATGCCGGTATATTAGATGGTGACTATATCATTGTTAAACAGCAGAATACTGCGAATAACGGGGATATTGTAGTGGCATTAATTGAAGATGAAGCAACTGTAAAAACATTTTACAAGGAAAAAGATCATTACCGGCTTCAGCCTGAGAATCCTGACTATGAGCCAATAATAGTAAAAGAATTTAATATTCTCGGTAAGGTTATAGGACTGTTCAGGAAATATTAATAAAGTTTTACGTTTTAAATATCTTTTGTTCTTAATCAAACTATTACGTAAGGTATTTATTAGATAAAAAATCAGATGCTCTATTACTGAAACATCTGATTTTACATGGTCGGAGTGAGAAGACTCGAACTTCCGGCCTCTTGGTCCCGAACCAAGCGCGCTACCAGCTGCGCTACACCCCGCTGAACAATGATTATTATAAATCAATTCTTTATAAAACACAAGCACGGAAGAGAGTATTTTTTGCATGAACTTAATGAAAAATCACCGGGCTGCGTTTAATCTCCATTATCAAATCTGGACATTTTTCTATGACAAATAATAAATAGTTTCCAAATATGTGCCGATTAGTTTATTAGTATTTCATTTCAAGTTATTTTTTAATAACATAGGGTATATTTGTATTGACAGTATATTTATTGTCAAATGACTAAGAGGAAAGGTTATCATAAATGAACGGCACAACCTGGTTAAAATCAAAAATGTCGATTGTGTTTATTGACAGTGAAATCGGTATTGATGACAAAAAAATATATGACCTGGGTGCAGTGCGATGTGATGGTCAAGTGTTTCATAGTGCGTCAATTAAAGATTTTCGTACGTTTATTACCGGGATGGAGTACATTTGTGGGCATAATATCATCCACCATGATATGATTTTTCTGAAACCACATATTAGTGATGATATTAAATATAAATATATTGACACGCTTTTTCTCTCCCCCCTGCTATTTCCTAAAAGACCTTATCACGCTTTACTTAAGTATGATAAACTCCAAACAGATGAACTTAACAATCCGCTTAATGATGCTAAAAAAGCAGAAAAACTTTTTTATGATGAAGTAAATGCTTTCTATGCGCTATCATCACAACGTAAGCAGATATACTGCTGTTTGTATTAACGAAAGGTGTTGTCGGTTATGTTAAACAAAAA
>JGI24710J26742_10002587_pt1 | contig 15896 bp, 16 predicted proteins | sample BioPla2DNA2_FD_26742 | JGI IMG/M metagenome (IMG submission 26742) | reverse complement strand
CCGCGCCGNCGCTCNGGGTCCCAGTTACAGGTATGGACCGGGCTCTCGGTGATCTCAAGCCCCAGCACCTCGACCACCTGAGCCGGCGCAAACCAGAAGTCGGGTGCGGCCTGCGGGGTCACCATCACCCGGGCTGGCTGCCGGTCCGCCTTCGCGCCGACGAGGCGGCGGGGGAGGTCTGCCAGGTCGGCATCAGAAAAACCACTCCCCATGCCGCAGACCGTCTGGAAGATATCCTCATCGTGGTTGTAGGCGGCGCAGAGGACCGAGCCGTAGGTCCCAGCCCTCTTCCCCCGACCGGCGTTTGCGCCGACGATGACCAGGTCGAGCGTATCGGCAAGTTCAGTGCCGTAGTCGCTCTTCCACTTGATCCACTGCCACTCCCGCGCCCCTGCCCGGTAAAACGAGTCTTCTGCGCACGATTTACAGACAATCCCCTCAAGGCCCCGCTCGACGCAGGTGATATAGAAGTCCTGGATCCCGTCGAGATCTCCGGTCAGGATGCGGTCTGCAGATGATATCCGCTCATCCACAGAGAGGGCCGCCTCAAGCCGTGCCCGCCGGTCGGGGTAGCTCCGACGGAGGTATGGCTCCCCGTCCACGTAGAGGAGGTCAAAGACCCGGTAAGTCGCAGGAATTTCGTCTGCAACCTCTTTGATCCGGTGCTTCCGGCGACGGCGCATCAGGGTCTGGAACGGGTGGTAGGTCTCCGTATCACGGTCGAACGCGACCGCCTCACCGTCGAGGATCGCGGTATCGGCCATGACGCGTTGCCGGACGTGCTCGACGATATCAGGGTACTGGTGGGTGACGTCGGTCAGCCGTCGTGAGAAGAGCGTGACATCGTCGCCGTCCTTGTGAGCCTGGATCCGCTCGCCATCGTACTTCTCCTCGACGGCGATGATCGATGAGCCGATCCGCTCGGGGATCTCGGATATCCGGGATACCCGCTGGGTGAGCATCGGCCGTATGGGGCGGTGCAGGGTGACCGGTATCGCAAGAACACCTGCGACCCCCTCCTCAAGGAGGGTCCGGGCCACAAGACCGATATCTGAGGATATGTTGTAGGCATGCTCGAGCGGCGGGCGCCTGGTCTTCGAGCCCAGGAAGGCCTCCGCCAGTGCGTCGAGGAGTGTCATGTCCCCGGCACCGAGCCGCATCTGCCCGGTGGCAAGCCTGACCAGGTAGCGGCGCTCCGAGGGTGTGGCGGCGCCGAGCATCGAGGCGAAGAGCCCGATCTTTTGGTCCACAGAACCCGGCCCCGATGCGTCTGCGATCTCGGTAAAACCGCGATGGACATCCATGACCGTGAGCGGTTCTGCGGGCTCCTGGGGGGGTCCCACGGCCAGGCTTGCAGCAACATCACCGTAGTCACCGAGCTCCCGGACCGCCGCCTCGACCGCCGCAGGCTCAACCCCGGCCGCAAGCGCGATCGCCGCCGCCGCAGTCCGGTCGCCTATGCCCGGGATCGCAGCGCTGAAGCCGGGACCCATATCCCCGAGCGTGAAGTAGCAGACGGTCCCGATCTCGTCCGACGATGCCCCGGCGAGGAGCCGCGCAAGAAGCGTGGTCATGTCGTTCCGGGACGATGTGGCTTCGAGCCTCTCAAAGCAGGAGGCGAGGGTTGCGAATTTCACGAGTATCGTGCCCTGGGGGTTTACTCCAGCCGGATGTTACTTGAACGTTATGGTTCTATCGCAGGAGAAACGGATGGAGTCGCTAGTGCATCATTGTCACCCTATCTTCAAAGATTTTGGTGCGTGAGGCGTAGCACCAACAACCATACGCAATGAGGGGAGTAACCTGGCTTTGCGAGATCTCCTCCCCTGTCTCTCTGCTTTCAATATAGCTGTAAAGGGCGCGGAAGAGGGGCAAAAACACACCCCTGAGGATCTCTCGAATGTGCGATTGACAACGAGCACCAGCTCCATATGAGGGGAAGGGCATCTTTGCGATATGGCTGATCGCAGAACGAGATCGCTCACCGGCGCCCTCATATCGAGCATCATCGGCATCGTCATCTTTCTGATCCTGCTCGGCGCCGCAAACGCCCTCACCAGCTACGTCCAGAGTTCAGCGCTCCTCCGTGTGGTGGAGTTTCTCAACGCAAACGTCACCCTCCTCATCCTGATCGCGGTGATCTTCCTGGCTGGAGACCTCTTCAGCGCCCTGGCATACCCCCTGAATTTGCCGGCCCCGTTCTTTGGCGCCGTCGGCGCCGCCCTCACGATCACCTTCCTCCTCCGGCTCTTCGTGCTCGCAGACGAGATCACCGGTGTCGCGGTCTTCAGCATCTTCACCGGGCTGCTTGCACCCCTGATCTGCGTCACCGTCTTCGTCATCGCGCTCATCGGTGGCTATGCCGCGCTCTTCATCGATCCCCCGCAGGAGGCGTGAGTCGGCGGGCTGCCAACCCCGGATGGGTCAGCGGATTTCGTCGATCATGGTCCAGGATACCGGCACAAAGCGCGCGAAACTGGTATCTAGCAGGAGAACTGAAGTACTTATGCATGAGAAGTGCACCCCCTGGCGAGGGCATCGTGATCGGGATCGACCCCGGGGTGGCGAGGACCGGATACGGCGTTCTCAGGAGATGCGACCCCTACCCGGCTCCCCTGGCCTTCGGCTGCATAGAGACGGGGAGCGGTCACCGCCCAGCCCGGCGGCTGCTTGCGATCTATGAGGAGGTGTCGGGGCTCCTCGATAAATACGTCCCCGAGTGCCTCGCCCTGGAGCAGCTCTTCTTCTCAAAGAACATCACATCCGCCATGCATGTCAGCGAGGCGCGCGGTGTCATCCTCCTCGCCGCGGAGCAGAGGGGNATTTCTGTCACGGAGTACACCCCAAACCAGGTCAAGATGGCAGTGACCGGGTCGGGNCGGGCCGAGAAGCATCAGGTGCAGGAGATGATGCGACGACTCCTCTGCCTGCAGGAGATTCCACGGCCCGATGACGCTGCAGACGGCCTCGCCATAGCACTCTGCCATATCAATATGACACGATAANCATGATAGATCATCTCTCGGGAGAACTGGCATCCGCCGCGGATCGGTGGGTGGTGATCGATATCGGCGGCATCGGCTACCGGGTGCAGGTCACGGAGCCCACGCTACGGGACCTCCTGGATGCAGGGGGACGCGTCATGGTGCACACCCACATGGTGGTCCGTGACGACAATATCCAACTCTACGGATTTTCTCGCCCACGGGAACGCGAGCTCTTCACGATCCTGATCGGTGTCACCGGGATTGGACCCCAGACCGCCATGAACATACTCTCGCGGATATCGTTTGAAGACTTCGCGATTGCGATCGTAACCGATGATGAAAAGACGCTCACCCGGATCCCGGGAATCGGGCCGAAGAGCGCCAAACGCCTGATCCTGGAGCTGAAGGACGCCATGAAGAAGTGTGCAGCAACCCTGCCCGACGGAAGAGACCGCGCTCTCGTCTGCGATGCGGTGAGTGCCCTGGTGTCGCTCGGGTTCTCCGAACGCGAGGCGGGAGAGGCGGTCGATGCCGCCCTGCCCTCACTACCCGATCCGACGGTGCAGGATCTGATCCGGGCATCCCTCACCCGCCTGCGGGAGCAAGTATGATGGGACGGATCACCTCCCCCGCCGCCCTGCCCGAGGAGGGGGATGATATAGCGATCAGGCCGTCACGGTTCGCCGAATTTGTGGGGCAGGCCCAGGTGAAAGAGACGCTTTCAATCGCCATAGAGGCCGCAAAGAGACGCGGAGAGCCCCTGGACCATATCCTCTTCTCCGGGCCGCCGGGACTTGGGAAGACGACGCTTGCCCGTATCATCGCCCGCGAGATGGGGGCGGCGATCAGGACGACCTCCGGGCCGGTGCTGGACCGGCCGGGGGATCTTGCCGCCCAGCTGACGGCGCTCAACCAGGGCGATATCCTCTTCATCGACGAGATCCACCGCTTAAACCCGATCGTTGAAGAGATCCTCTACCCGGCGATGGAAGACTCCTGCATCGATGTGATGATCGGCGAGGGGCCGGGGGCCCGGTCTGTCCAGCTCCCGCTCGAGGAGTTCACCCTGGTCGGTGCGACAACAAAGGTCGGTCTGCTCGCCTCCCCGCTCAGGGACAGGTTCGGGTTCATCTTCCGGCTCAACCTCTACGATGTCAGGGACCTGGCGACGATCGTCCAGAGGAGTGCCGGGATCATGCAGACCCCGATCACCCCTGAGGGTGCGCTCGAGATAGCAAAGCGGAGCCGTGGAACGCCGAGGATTGCAAACCGCCTGCTCCGGCGGGTGCGTGACTTCGCTCTGGTCAAGGGGGATGGGAGCATCGATGCCGAGGCCGCTGACCTTGCGCTGACCATGCTCGGGATCGATCGATTNGGCCTCGACGACCTTGACCGGAGGATCCTCTCGGTCATCGCACACGACTTCGGTGGCGGTCCGGTGGGCGTCAGGACGATCGCAATATCGATCGGGGAGGAGGTCCGGACGGTCGAGGAGGTCTANGAGCCCTACCTGATCCAGATCGGGTTTCTCAAACGGACCCCCCAGGGCCGGGAGACGACCGCGGCCGCCGAGAGGCATATCGGGACGGCGGCAGGATCACGGGAATGAGGAGGCGGGGGACCGCTGGGTGACGATCCGGTCGGCCCCCTTCCCAAAGAAGTGGTAACCGGAGCCACCCTCGGCGAGAACATCCAGGAGACGATCCGGGTCGGTCACCACATCCCCCCCGACGATCTCCACACCACGGGCGAAGAGGGCATCCGGGAGTATGCTCACCGTGGGCCCGAGCACAACCACCGTGGCCTCAGGCCGGGCGAGGTCGAGCAGGTGCTCAAGCGTCCCGTTGATGAGCGTGGTGCCGGTGATGACCAGGGTATCAGCCCAGGGAACGACCTGATCCGTCTCCTCGACCGGTGCATAGAACGGCAGCTCGTCGGGCTTGAGCGTGCGGGGATCCATCTCAAGGACCCGGAACGGCTGGCGGGCCTGCTTCAGGGCACGCAGGTACGGGACCAGCGCCCCGACGACCACAACGTTCCCGCTCTCCGGCATCTTGAGGAGTTCGATCGCGTCGACGCCACGGGTGACGGTATACCCCGACTGGGGGCATACATCGTTTGCGAGTGCCGAGAGAGCACTCACAACCGCGATCCCGAGCGCCTTGCGCATCGGCCGATCTCCAAGAGCATCGGTGACGTAGGCACTGATTTTACGTTCCCGAAGCCTCCCTGAGTGCGGCATCGCCGTTGCCGAACTCGGGCAGCAGACCGCTTCCGGGATCGCCTTTATGGGCGTTGCACAGATACCTCCGTGACCGGTGTTGAGCTTGACTCCGGTGAAGAAGATCCCCACAACCGCCCGCTCGACCGTCACCTCATCCATCCTCTCTCCGAGGCGCTCCTTGAGGATCCGGATGGTATCGCCAAGGATCGTGGTATCGTCCATCAGTTCCCACACCCGTCCGGCCCGCAACAATCGTGCCCGGGAGCCTGCTGACCCCCGTCGCGGCCATGCTCGACCTCGCTGTCTCCCCTCGTCGCAGAGAAGATGATCGCATACCCCATGCCGGTCTCGTGAGGGGAGCGGATGATATCCGAGTACCCCAGGCGCTTGAGCGTGGCCTCAAGGATCGGCGGGTGGCAGAGCGGGTGCCCGGCGCTCATGATCGCCCTATCGAGCTCAGAGACCCCGGTTCCGGGAGATATGGTGCAGTCAGGGGTGCAGAAGAGATGGTTGAGAACGAGTAGTCCGCCGGGGGCGAGGGACTCTGTGACCCTGCCGAGGATATCCGTCAACCGGTCCCGGAACTTGTAGAGGAGGTGCGAGATCACGATCACATCATATCCCCGGCCGGGATCGTCGACGAGGATGTCTCCTTCCCGGGCAGAGATCCGCCCGGAGAGCCCGTATCTGTTGATGTACTCCCTGGTCAGCGGCACCACGTGAGGTTGATCAAAGACGCACGCCTGAAGATCCGGGTTTTCCTGGCAGAGAGCGATGGCATAGAGACCGTGTCCGCCTCCGATATCAAGCATGGATCGGGCATCCCGGAACCCCGGGCTCCGGACAACCTGGCTGACAACGTGTTGCAGCTCCCCCCGGGTGCACCGCTGAGCGACCGCCCTGAGGTGGTCGTGCGTCGGTCGGAGACCGGTCTTCTGCGTCTCGGTGCCATTCCTGAGTGTTGCGGCTAGATCAGACCACGATGAGGTCTCCCTGCCTGCAGCGAGGATCAGGTCGCCCTGATAGGTGGGGCTGGTGCTGACCAGGAGTTCTTCAGCGATGCGGGTGTTTGCGCACATGTTCTCGTCGAACGTAACGTACCCCATATCGGCAAGCGCCGTCAGGAGACTCCGGGTGAACATCCCGTCTATGCCGAGTGNGGTGATGTCATGCCGGATGGCNGGCCCATGTTCCGAGAGCCAATCAAAGAGCCCNAGCTCGAGCGCCGCCGAGAGGATCCGGTAGGCCTGGTACCCGGATACGGTCGCATCCAGGANTTCAACATTCTCTGCCGCCGGCATAACCTGCCGGAGCTGGATTATGTGGTCTGTCATTCTGCAATCACATCCCTGCTTGAGNCAATGNCGAGGTAGAGGATGTTCTCCACCTCCTCATCCGTGAGATCATAATCATAGAACTCACGGAAGAACGCTTTTGTTTCGTCTGCGAGATCGACGTCGGCAAACCGGTCCGGATAGAGTTTCTCGGCAAGCCAGAGGATCCCGAGCGGGCTCTCCGGTGCGGGACGGTCCCACCAGAACGCTCCTACAGGGCAGGAATACACCGCCCCATCCTGGACCGCCCTGATGGTCTCGAACTGGGGGTTGGCTACAAACGCACCGGCCGGGCTCGAGCGGTCCTTCATGTTCGACTGGACATAGATGACTTCGGGATCCCATCGGACGAGCTCCTCAGCGGAGATCTGGCTACCACTCCTCTGATCGATTCCCCCAGCAACGTTGATCCCGCCGGCGGCCCGGATCATATCGTCACCCCAGGCACTGCGCCCGTCTGTCGTGAGGGGGGCACCATTCATGTAGTAGACCCGTCTCCGCTCGTCCTCGGGTATGTCAGCGATCTTCGCCTCGATCCGCGTGAGGGTCTCATCCCAGTATGCAACCAGCCGCTCAGCGCGCTCTTCACGCCCGAAGACCTGACCTAACATGAGGAACTCCTGTTTTAGTTCCGCGACCCCGGCACGCCCCGTGAGTACCCGCACGACCGGGACCGCNGCCGCTTCGATGTNGGTGTTGCCCGNCTCTGCATAGACACTTCCGATAACGATGTCAGGGTTGAGTTTCAGGATCTCCTCCACGTTGACGTCGTCAAAGGAGCCGACATCAGGGGTATCGCGGTACCCGGGAACGATGTCATATAGGCGTTCTGTAGTGCACTGCCTCGGTTGGGCGGCGACCCGATCGCCGACCCCCAGGGCAGCCAGTTCCTGTGTCGCCCCGCCGCAACAGGTGATGACCACGGTTCTGATCTCAGACGGAATGGTCACCGCCCTGCCGTCCATGTCTGTAATCGTCCGGACAGCCCCCGAAGGACTCTCACCGGATGTTCCGGACGCTACAAGGATAAGGGCGAGAGCCACGATGACACAGACGACCCCCACGGCGATGGGCAACCCACGAATATCTCTCTTCATGCCAACTCCACAGAGAGGGTTACAATGGAGATGTAATTAAGTTTTTTTATTTTATTTTTAGTGTTTGTTAATCGATTATAGTTTACGAGAGATCACTCCATATCATCCTGTGGATCCTCCCACGTGGGGTTAGCCGTCGATCATCCGCATTGCCGCGAAGAGTACAGGGGAGGGGTGCGCAGGAGAGGCAGAGTAACGGGCCTCCGTACACCCATATCTCTAGAAAGCCATGGATCCAGCACCATCGCCCGAAGGATCAGGCATCCGGGGTCCCGAACCGATGTACCATCTGGCGCTCACCCCCATCCCGCAGATGGAGAGCCCGCCGACGAGGAAGAGAGCGAGGTTGTATCGGCGCCGGCCTGCTCCCATTTCAGCCCGCAGAAAGTTCAGACTTGTTAGTACAGGAAGAAACATTCATATCACCAAATCGACAACAGAGAAAGTATGATGAGACCCTCGGCAAACCGCCTCTTCTACCTCGCCCTCCTGCTTATGATACTCCCCGCCGTGGCATATGGTGCCCCGGTGACCCGGAGCCTCTCCACCGCCGAGCCCGGCGCCGGGGAGGTCTTCACCGTCTCGCTCTCGGTCGGGGATATGCCCCTCGGCGGGGTGGTCGAGACCCTGCCAGGCGGCTACACCTTCGCGGGGACAGAACACCCGGATGACCGCACCCTCATCCAGGGGCAGATGATCGCGTTTACGGTTGCAGACGAGGCCGTGATCACCTACTCGGTCAAGGCCCCTGCCTCAGGGAGCGGGGATATAGTAGGGGTATGGGAGGACTTCGCCGCCGAAGCCCACGGCAAGATCGTCCCATCACATGTCGCGGTGGATGGCGTCGAGGTCCCGGAGGCGGGCGGGTCTCCACCCACAGACGTCCAGGCCGCCTCGCCCCTCCCCCTCCTCACAGCGATCGCCGGTCTCTTCCTTGCGGCACACCACCGGGGTGGTCGGCGATGAAGCGCCCACTTCTCGTCATCGCGCTCCTCCTCATCGCGGCCGCAGTCTCTGCCACCGGCATCCCCGGAGATGCAGACGGCAACGGGATCCTCGATGAGCATGAATACAGGGCCGCAGCCCTCACCTACCTCGTCGGCGAAGGAGACCTGACCCGAACCGACATCCAGGACGCCGCCTGGGTCCTCACCCACTGGGACGGGCGCCCCCTCGAGATCACCGACTCCACAGGCCAGACCCTGACCCTCACTCGGCCCCTGCGCCGGGTGGTGACCTTCAGCGGTGAGGCACTGGAGACACTCCGATCGCTCGGGTTTGATATGGACAAAATCGTAGCCGTCGACAAATACAGCCACGAGAAGACCACATTTTTCCCTGAGTGTGCCGAGAAAGCGAACGTCGGATCGTGGTTATCTCCCGACATGGAGCGGATCCTCACACTCAAGCCGGACGCGGTCTTCCTCTACGCTACCATAACCACCGCGACGTGCGACGAGATCCAGCAGAAACTGGAGGCAGGCATCCCGGGCATACGAGTCCTGCGGTTCGACTGCTTCAAGCCTGCCACCTACCCGGATGAGATCCGCACAATCGCAGCGGCGACCGGGTGCGAAGACCGGGGCGACGAGTTCGTGGCCTTCTACACATCGGTCATGGACAGGATCAGGACCGAGACGGCGGGTATCCCCGATGATGAGAAGACCCGGGTCTACTTCGAGTACTGGACCGACTATAAGACCTTTGCAGCAGGCTCAGGGTATAACGAGAAACTCGGGATCGCCGGGGGATACAACCCCTTCGGCGGAGAATCGGCCGAGTACCCCGAGATCGATCCCGAGGCGGTCATCGTCAGCAACCCCGAGGTCATCGTCAAGCTCACCGGCCAGCAGCTGGCGGCCGGAGGTTATGTGGGCCGCGACATCGCTGCACTCGAGGCGACGCGATCGGCCATCATCAAACGTCCCGGGTGGACGAGGCTCGCCGGTGTGGATGACGACCGGGTCCACGTCATCCACTCTGATATCCTCGGCGGCGCCCAGCATTTCATAGGGACCGCGTACCTTGCGAAATGGTTCTACCCGGACCGGTTCACCGACCTCGATCCAAACGCCATCCACCAGCGCTACCTCACCGAGTTCCAGGGGCTTGACTTCAACCTCGCGGCAGAGGGTGCGTTCGTCTACCCCTGAGAAGATGCGCATGGAAAAGAGCATCGTCCTGCGTGAGGGATACGCCCACCTGAGGAAGACCCGGACGGCCTTCATCGGCGGGCTCCTCATCCTGCTGGTCATCCTCATCGGCATCGCGGTCACCCTCGGGTCGGCGGAGTTCACCGTGGCCGAGTCCTACATCGCCATCCTCGCNGGCCTCTTCCCGGGGACCTTCATCGCACCCGAGATGGCCGANATCATCGTCTGGGACTACCGGCTCCATCGGGTTCTCTTCGCTGTCGTGGCCGGGTTTGGGCTTGCGGTGGCGGGAACGGTGATGCAGGGGATCCTCAGAAACCCGCTCGCAAGCCCCTTCACCCTCGGCATATCTTCAGCCGCTGCCACCGGAGCATCGATCGCGATCGTCCTCGGCGCAGGGTTCATCGATGGAGAGTACCTCATCATAGCAAACGCATTCCTCTTCTCCCTGTTGGCATCAGTCGCCATCTATGGTATGGCCCGCTACCGGGGCGTGAGCAGTGAGACGATGATCCTTGCCGGTATCGCCCTCATGTATCTCTTCTCCGCGGTGACATCGCTCCTCCAGTACATAGGGACCGCCGAGGAACTCCAGGCGGTGGTCTTCTGGATGTTCGGATCGGTGGGGAAGTCCACCTGGCCGAGACTCGGACTTGTGACCCTCGTTCTCGCCTGCACCATCCCCTACCTCATCTACCGGGCCTGGGACCTCAACGCCCTCGCCGAGGGTGATGAGGTGGCGGCGGGTCTCGGGGTGCCTGTAGAGCGGTCGATGATGGTCTTTATGGTGGTCGCCTCCCTGATCACCGCGGTGATCGTCTGTTTCACCGGCACCATCGGGTTCATCGGGCTTGTGGCACCGCATATCACCCGGATGGCCATCGGCGGCGATCATCGGACACTCATCCCGGCCTCAGGGCTCGTAGGGGCCGCTCTCCTGCTCGCCGCCGACAGCATCGGGCGGAGCATTCTTGCGCCGCAGATCCTGCCGGTCGGTATCGTGACGGCGTTTCTCGGGGTGCCGTTCTTCATCTACCTCTTCATGCACCGGAGGGATGCCTGATGGCGCTGCTCTCAGTCGAAGATCTCTCGTTTGCCTACCGGAACCACCCAGTCCTCTCGGGGGTCTCGTTTGATGTGGATGCCGGGGAGATCGTCGGGCTCGTCGGGCCGAATGGGTGCGGGAAGACGACGTTGATCAAGTGCGTCGANGGGATGCTCAGACCAATGGAGGGAAGGGTGATGCTCGCGGGTCAGGATCTCGGGAAGATGCACCGCCGCGAGGTTGCCCGGGAGATGGCCTACGTCCCGCAGTCAGCCGGGAACCAGACAGCATCGACGGTCTTTGAAACGGTCCTCATGGGGCGGCGGCCCTACCTGAACTGGACGGTGAGCCCGGAGGATGAGGAGAGGGTGATCACGGCGCTCGATCTCCTGGGCCTTGAGGGACTTGCGTTCCGGAAGGTCGCTGAACTCTCAGGCGGGGAGCGTCAGCGGGTGATGATCGCCCGGGCGCTCGTCCAGGAGACCGGGGTGGTCCTCCTGGACGAACCGACGAGCAACCTCGATATCCGCCACCAGATGGCGGTGATGGAGGTTCTCAGTCGGCTTGCTGAAGAGAGGGATCTTGCGGTCGTCATAGCCCTCCACGACCTCAACCTCGCGGCGACCTACTGCCACCGGCTCATGGTCCTTGCGGGAGGGTCGATCTACGGCTATGGGGCGCCGGAGGAGGTCCTCACCCAGGAGATGCTCGGAAACGTCTACGGGATCGAGGCTGTGGTGAAGCAGGACCTCCCGGCACCCTACGTGGTCCCGGTCCGGCCCGGGCAACTCCAGGAGGAGGGGTGAGGGGTCGCAGCCACACGAGCCGCTGGCGTGCTCCGCCGTATCAGCGGATCGCCACCCCCGTACGGGGGGGCCGCCGGCGCCGAGCACCCGATCTCCCCGTCCCACAGAGAAACCCCCGGACATGCCCTTCTGACCTGATCGAGCTCCATGCATGCCGGAAGCGCACCGGCAGATGGTGCGGGCATGGCGCGGCGGATGCACATCCGGTTGACACGGTCCGAGAGTCAAGAGATCTTCATCAACATTTCAAAATCCTTTCATGCCAAACGCAAGAGACACTATACCACGGTACCATGAACGATGAAACGACACACTACTCCGATCGGGAGATCATCTCCAGGTGGGCGGTTGCGGAGATCAACCCCGGCATAGCCCACGTCCTCTCCGGAGAAGAACAGGCTCACGCGGATGCAGACCGATGCATCGGCTTCTTTTACGTGGACCATGAGGAGGGAGTCACCTTCCGCATCCATGCCCTCTGCCGGGCCGAACCCGGAAGGCCACCGGAGATCGTCGTGAACTTCAAAGATCACGGCGAAGGGCTCATACTCCACCTCGACGATATGGGAGCATACGCGCTCCTGTCGGAGGGAGAGGCAAACGATCTCGCGCTCCTCGAAGAACAGAGGTGGCTCATCTACTACGAGCCGGAGCACCTCCAGGCTGTGCGAAAGAGGGTTGACCTCGACAGGTTCAGGGCCTCCGGGTACTTCGATGANGTATCGGTGATCCTGCTCTCACGAGATCGGAATGTGGTCCCCGAAGGGGTCTGGGTCCGCCTGGAGGGGCAGTCGGACGACGCAACATCACTCAGGGGGACGCTCCTGAACGAACCCTACTCGGACTTCGGCGTGCACGAAGGTGCGATGATCACGGTGCGCCTCGTTGAAGGTGAAGATGGGCGGTTCCTGGTCGCAGAAGTGTGATCGGGAGGCCGCAANCGGNACCAGGCCCGATTNCAGCAGCTCCTTCCGGCACGGCAAGTCCGGTTGGGCNGCATCCCTGTGAGCATTCCCGCGACAGTCGAGACCCTCACAACGCCTCGATCACGCNCCGGACCACGGACTCGAGATCCTCCTCGCCCGAACACGCGACGACGACATCAGCATACCTCTCGTACAGCGGGGCCCGCTCGTCGTACATCCCACGGAGGCTCTGGCCCGGGAGGAGGACTATCCCTCGGGTCGTTATGTTCTTCAGCCTCCTCTTCATCTCCTCGTATGCGATCTCCAGGTATACAACCACCCCTGCCGGGCTCAGGTGCGCCATCGCAGCCTCGCTACATACCACGCTGCCACCCGTCGCGATCACCGCACGACGGGGGCGGAGGGAGAGGATCACCTCCTCCTCGATCCGCCCAAACACATCAGGCCCATCCTCGTCGAGTATCTCTTGAAGCATCCTCCCGGTCCGCTCCTGGATCAGGATATCCGTATCGATGAACCGCATACCAAGGGTTTTTGCAACGATGACGCCCACGGTGCTCTTCCCCGCGCCGGGCATGCCGATGAGGATGACGTTTCTGTGGTTTCGCATGTTTGTTGATACCCTGATGGAGGTCAGCGAGACGGGGTGCCGGTCTCTTCCTCGCGATGTTCTATTGCCTCATCGATCGCCTCTGCAAGTGTCGTCGCGGTGGTCATCCTCATCTCGACCCCCGCCGCCTCGAACGCATAGCCGATCCCCTTTCCCGTGAGGGNGTGGTGCAGGAGGATCACATCGATCTCCTCCGCGAGCAGCATCTCAGCTATCTGCACGCCCTTCCGCTCTTCAGCGCCTGTGAAGGGGTTGGCGACGATATCCTGCCGCTCGACGCGATCCGTCCTGACATCGACATCGAAGATCGCGAAGTACGGTGCTTCGCCGGGATGGTCACTGACCAGACCCTCCCGATCCTGTAGCGGCACCGCATACCGCAGATGCACCTTCTCCTCGGGTTCATAGTGAATGACGATCCGCTCGACGTTCTGAACCTGGAGGTGTATGGCCTCCTCGATGCGCTCACTCGCCTGGTGCGCCTCGTTGAGATTCGATGTCGCCATCTCAACCACCGCCTCAACGAAGATATAGCGTCCGGAGTTGCGGCCCGTGACGCTCCTGATGCTGCTCACCATCGGGTCTGACTGGATGATGGCGCGGATCTCGCTGAGCGTATCGTAGTCGACTGAGGCATCCAGGAGGGGTTTCATGCTATCCTTCAAGATCTCCCAGCCCGACCGGACGATGAAGATGGCCACGATGACGGCTGCGATCCGATCCAGAGGTATGCCGAAGAACTGGCCGAGGATGGCGATGAAGACGACTGAGGAGGAGAGGACATCCATCTGGTGTTGCTTCCCATCGGCGATCAGGCCCGGCGAGTTGTACTTCCGCCCTACACTCACCTCGTACGTGCCGAGGATGAAGGGTATCGGGATGAAGGCGGCGACAGCGGGAAGGACCCATCCGCTGTAGGGCTGGGCGACTCCACCGCCCGCCACCGCCTCCATCGCAATCTCAAAGGCGGTGAAGAAGATGAGGAGGGCAATGGCCACTGCGACGACGTTCTCAACCTTGTAGAGCCCATACGGGAAGTCCCGGCGCTTGCGCGTGGAGAGGAAGACGCCTAAGATCAGCGCGATCGAGGCGACGACGTCCACGAACGAGTGGATGCCGTCCGCACGGAGGGCCAGGCTCCCCGAATAGACCGAGAGGGCCAGCTTTGAGACGACCAGGCCGGCGTTGACGGCAAGAGAGAGATAGGCAACACGCAGGATGATGGACTCCGGCGGCCGATCAGTCCTCGTTGCTTCCTGCATATCAGATCGCACCTCAGTTGCATCTCTTGGCACGGCGCCTCCATTAACCTAACCATTCCNTCCCACGTACCCGGGGCCGTGGTGGGATGACGACCCCACCTCCATACTACCAGGATCGTCAAAAAGGGGGATATGAAGAGTNGATCGCGGTCTACAGCTGCACCTGGGNGAGGGCATCGTAGACGATCTTTCTGTAGATATCCGGCTGCGTCCCATACTCCTCCTGGGCCCTGCGGGAGTCTCCGGTGGTCCCAAGCGCATCCAGACGGTCCAGGGTATCGCGGGCGGTATCCAGCACCCAGATATCCCGGGTCTCACGGTCCACAACCGATATCGATTCTGCCCGGATCGAGACCAGACAGGCTCCATCAGGGGTCATGTAGAGGTTCGGTTTGCCGACGACGGCGACGAAGACAGGGGGCTCAATCCGGGCAAGCTGCTGCATCGCCTCTGGCTGGTACGACCCTGCCATGATGAAGAAGGTACCGGTCGGATCGATGACCCTCCCCCGGTAGAAGAGATTCTGGTCACCATGTCGCTGCCTCTCGGTGAGGGTTCCCACGATGAAGACACGGTTGCTCCGGATCCCGCTCGGGAGAAGGACATAGGTCGGGCTCTTCTCATCGTCGCCCTCCTTGAACTGGTAACGGGTCTCGCGGAACTCGGACGCAAAGACCCTGCGCGCNGGTTCGCGCTCAAATGCGTTCTGNGATCTCATGCCGTCTCACCTCCGGCACGGTTCAGCAGCGCAGCCAGCTCCTCAGGTTTGAATACGACTGGCGCGCAGGAATTGACAAGCATCCTGCCGGCGAACTCACTGCCGCTACAGGCGTAGTAGCGCCCGAGCACCGCGTTCCTGACACGGTAGAAGATCTCATCCATGCCGAGCGGATTTGACTCGGCGATCTTGACGGCTTCGTCCAGATTGATCCCGACGAGGTCTTCGACAAGGTCACGCTGCATCAGGACGTTCCGGGCCCGCTCTCCATCATCCAGAACCGCCTTCAGGCGGAGATCGTACCGGAAGTTGGGCTGGATCTCGTGCACCGCACAGTAGTTCTGCCGGGAGAGAGCCCTGTTGCACCCTTCAACCGGGCAGCGCTTGATGAGGCCTGACCCTGGCGCGACATGGACGAGGGCGCCCTGGATCTCGGTCTCGTTCCGTCCGATCTCGATGTCACCCTCATCCGCGATGTACATCGCGGTGTTCAGGGTGAGGGAGAGCCTGCCGTTATACTCATCGACGGTGGCATAAAAGCANNNNGTNCCTGACACGGTAGAAGATCTCGTCCATGCCGAGCGGATTTGACTCGGCGATCTTGACGGCTTCGTCCAGGTTGATCCCGACGAGGTCTTCGACAAGGTCACACTGCATCAGGACGTTCCGGGCCCGCTCTCCGTCATCCAGAACCGCCTTCAGGCGGAGATCGTACCGGAAGTTGGGCTGGATTT
>JGI24710J26742_10002586_pt1 | contig 15897 bp, 9 predicted proteins | sample BioPla2DNA2_FD_26742 | JGI IMG/M metagenome (IMG submission 26742) | reverse complement strand
GATAAACCTGAATACAGGCTCAAGATGCAGATAGCCTTCTGCTTCTGTAATGAGATCAATCTGCTGGAGTACTATCATAATTCCAGTTTCCTCGAGTATGGNGGCTCTCCTGACCGCGCAGTAAAAGCGGCGTTTGTCAATGAGATTGATAAATGCATCAGAAACAGAGGGAAATACAACAAAGATGAGGCGAAAATCACATTTTCTGATATCCAGGACAGCCTTATCCTGGTCACGAATTCTTTCTCCACTATCACCAGCTATGAGAATCAGACCAAGAAGTCGATCACAAACAGATTCATCCAGGAGGCAATGACAGATTTTCTGAAACAGCAGCTGGAGATATATCTGATTGAAAATAAGATTGAGTGCGACAAGATAATCGAGCAAATCCTTGTCAACAAACGAAGCCGTGAGACCGCAGAGAGGACCAGGATCAACATTAAGAAGAAACTTGGCGGCACGGTTGATATTTCTAACAGGGTTAAAAAGTTCGTGGACTGCAGGACCAAGGATGTAAGCAGGCGCGAACTCTACATCGTTGAAGGAGATTCTGCACTGGGCTCCTGCAAAATGGGCAGGGACGCTGAATTCCAGGCTATCATGCCAGTCAGGGGCAAGATACTCAACTGCCTCAAAGCAGAGTATGACAGTATATTCAAAAATGAGATCATCGTGGATCTGCTCAAGGTGCTCGGATGCGGCGTCGAAATCAAATCCAAGCACAATAAGGACTTGAACACATTCGATCTGGACAATCTCAGGTGGAGCAAAATTATAATCTGCACCGATGCTGATGTGGACGGCTTCCAGATCAGGACACTCATCCTGGCAATGCTCTACCGGCTTGTGCCAACTCTGATCCAGGAAGGCAAGGTGTATATAGCAGAATCCCCTTTGTACGAAATAACCTGCAAGGACAAGACCTATTTTGCTTACACAGAGAAAGAGAAGATGCAAATTTTGGCCAAGCTTAAGGGGAGTAAGTACACATTGCAGCGTTCAAAAGGGCTCGGAGAGAACGAACCTGAAATGATGTGGCAGACTACGATGAATCCCGAAACCAGAAGGCTCATCAAAATCGTGCCTGACGATGTTGAAAAGACAGAGACCATGTTTGATATATTATTGGGTGACAACATCCAGGGCCGGAAGAACTTCATCGAGGAGAATGGCATGCGTTATCTGGATATGATCGATGTGAGCTAAACGGCGGAAAACCCTGGCTTGATGGAGGGACAGTTCTCACTTTTTTAGTACTTTTGCAGTATTGTGTGATGAAATATTTATTCTTCTTTAGTACTGGAATAGAAGATAGACTCCACTTCAGCATGTTATAAATCGACTGCGAAATGCACTAATAGAGAAAGCTGTTGAACATCTGTCAGCGGAAGACCGACCAGAGAGATAACTGGAATGACGGAAGTGCATTATGCGCTGATTTGTGGATAGCAATCAGCAAAACGGGTAAAAAGCTGAGAAGTGTCCCCTGTTGGCAAGTAAAAAGTTGAGAAGTGTTACCGGGTTCTGATACCAACAGAAGGGGAGAGATGGGAAGGGTGCCAGAGTGAACAAAGGGCAAAAAGGTGAGAACTGTCCCCGGTCGATCCCCGGTCGACAAGCAAAAAGGTGAGAAGTGTCCCCACCCCGTCGGGGTTAATTTAAGGAAAGGTGNTGNTATGTCGGACAAGAATTTAGTGATTCAGAAAATACCTGATACGCTGGAACAAAATTATATGCCGTATGCGATGAGCGTCATCGTTTCACGGGCGATCCCGGAGATCGACGGCTTCAAGCCTTCACACAGGAAGCTGCTGTACACCATGTACAAAATGGGGCTCCTGACAGGCAACCGCACAAAGTCGGCGAATGTCGTGGGGCAGACCATGAAGCTGAATCCGCACGGTGACATGGCCATCTACGAGACATTGGTCAGGCTGACCAGGGGCAATGGGGCACTGCTCCACGCATACATAGATTCCAAAGGCAACATGGGCCGCCAGTATTCCAGAGACATGCAGTTCGCCGCCCCGCGTTACACAGAGGTTAAGCTGGAAAAAATCTGTGAAGAACTGTTCAGGGACCTGGAGAAAAACGCCGTTGATTTTGTGGACAATTACGACGGAACNATGAAGGAACCAACCCTGCTGCCGGCGACTTTCCCCAGCATTCTCGTGAANGCGAACCAGGGCATTGCCGTCGGTATGGCCAGCAATCTTTGCAGCTTCAACCTCAAGGAAGTGTGCGACGCTGCGATTGCATATATAAAGGATGAAAATGTGGATTTGCTGCAATATATCAAAGGTCCGGATTTTTCTACAGGCGGCGCCCTTATTTTCAACGAGAAGAACATGAGAGAAATCTATGAAACTGGCAAAGGCAGCTTCAAAGTAAGGGCAAAATACAAATATGACAAGAAAAACAGCTGTATAGAAATTTACGAAATACCATATACGACAACGACTGAAGCGATTATAGATTCCATCATAGCTCTTGTTAGAAGTAACAAAATAAAGGACATTACAGATGTTCGTGATGAAACCGACCTGAACGGGCTGAAAATAACGCTGGATATAAAAAAGAGCGCCGACCCCGATACCATAATGAACAGGCTCTACAGGCAGACCACATTGGAGGACTCCTTCAACTGCAATTTCAACATACTGGTTTCCGGAAGCCCCCATGTCATGGGGATCAGGTCGATTTTGAAGGAATGGGTGGCATTCAGGGTCAATTGTATAAAGAGGCGGACTTTATTCGACATAGAAAAGAAGGAAGCAAAACTCCATCTGCTGCTTGGCTTGCGCAAGATATTGCTCGATATCGACAAAGCCATAGCGATAATCAGGAACACTGAAAATGACTCACAAGTCATCCCCAACCTTATGGAGGGCTTCGGCATAGACAAGCTGCAGGCTGAATTTATAGCGGAAATAAAGCTTCGGAACCTGAACCGCGAATACATCCTGGACAGAGTAGGCGAAGTAGACGCGCTGAAAAAGGAAATCGCCGACCTGAAAGATATATACAGCAGTGAAAAGAGGATCAAGCAGATCATAGTAAAGCAGCTTGGCGAAATTGCCAGGAAATACGGACAGCCCAGAAAGACCGAGATCATCTGCGAAACGAGCATCGAAGAGATAACACAGGAGCAGTTGATAGAAGACTACAACCTCAGGTTGTTCCTGACAGAGCAGAATTACCTTAAAAAAATTCCGCTGGTATCCCTGCGTTCAAATCCTGAGCACAAGCTCAAGGATGACGACGTAATAATACAGGAGGTTGAGACACGCAACAAAGCGGAGCTGCTCCTGTTCTCAAACAGACATACGGTATACAAGCTTCGTATATACGATATACCGGACTGCAAGGCAAGTTCACTGGGTGAATATCTTACGAATATGCTGGAACTCGATGAGGACGAAAGGATTATTTACATAACCGCAACGGATGATTATTCAGGCTGGATGCTCTTTTCGTTCGAAAATGGCAAGTGCGCCAAGATCGATTTGGGAAGCTATGCTACGAAAACCAACAGAAAGAAGCTGGCAAATGCCTATTCGGATATTTCGCCTCTCATTGATATAAGATATATCGGGGAAGATGCTGATTTTGTCGCATACAGCAGCATAAACAAGGTTCTGGTCTTCAACACCGCCAACATCAACCCCAAGACCACCAGGAATTCGCAGGGGGTCCAGGTCATGAAAGCGAAAAAAGGGAGCAGGATGTGTTCGGTAAAAACCATTGAAGAGTCAGGCATAAGGGAGCCTGATTATTACCGCACAAAAACTATACCGGCTGTCGGATGTTATTTGCGGGCAGAAGATGTGGAAGACAAGCAGATGACAATAGAATGCGACTGATATGGCAGGCAAAAGGCCAACCACGGATCACGGTAAAATGATAAATGAGCAATGACCAAGAGGTACAATAAAATTGAAATTGCGGGCATTATAAACAGGCAGGTTCACAGCCTGAAGCTGTTTCAATACTTTAGTAACAGACGAAATTTTGCACAGGTATGGGAAACAGATATGAAAAGCGGGAGTATAGCAGGAAAAATAAAACCGCACAGCAAGAAGTGGAAAATGGCATTCTACATTATTTCAACAGCAGCCTTTCTTGCTGCGGTCACATATATCGGGATCAAGTTCGGCCCGAAGATCACACAACTTGCCAGAAACCCTGAAGAATTGCGAGAATGGCTCAATTCATTCGGTTGGAAAGGCATAATCATATTCATAGGTCTCCAGGTGCTGCAGGTCGTTGTAGCTGCGATTCCGGGCGAATTTACGCAATTAGCAGGGGGCTATTTATACGGAACATTTTTCGGCACTCTATACTCATTGGCGGGCATTGTACTGGGGTCAGTGATAGTATTCTATGCCGCGCGTCTGCTCGGTTATCCGCTGGTCAGGCTTCTTGTATCGCAGAAACAGCTGGAAAAATTCAGCTTTATGGTCAACAACAGCAAATCCGAAGCAGCCATGTTCATATTGTTTCTGATACCTGGCATTCCTAAAGATATACTTACATATATCGCAGGGATCACGCCTGTCAAGCCGCTGAAGTTTTTTGTGATAATAACCATTGGAAGGCTTCCGGCTTTGCTGGGATCCTCATTCATAGGGCACAACACCCAGTTGGGCAATTACGGCATTGTAATAGCTGTTTCAGCGGTTGCTGCCATTTTGTTTTTCTTAGGCTTATTTTTCAGAGACAGGATAATAAACTGGACGCACAAGCTGATAAAAAGGAACAAAGAACCTGACAGCGGCGGAAATGCCTGAGCCGGAGGTCTGAACCGGTACAACGGGAAAATGTCATGTATTAAAGAATGACAACTGAAAACGCAAACAGAAAGCCCTTAAAGAAAAAGGCCCCCTGAAGAGCTATCATGAAAAAATGATGTGACAGCAGGATGACGGGCTTTAGTCATCCTTTATCCAGTATCTGTATCACAATAAAAAACCATCATAACGGCCGCTATGATATGCAGCAGTTCATGATGGTCTGTGACAGTCCGCAGCAAAGGTCAGTTACAGCACTGACTGACCGCACTCATTTGAAAAACTCATTGTACAGAGCAATTATCGCCCTGTCTTTTTCGTAATCCTTAATACCAAATATCATACTTACCTCTGACGGTCCCTGGCTGATCATATCCAGATTGATATTCTGCCGCGCAAGCGCACCGGAGGCTCTCGCCGTTATGCCGACTGTATTTCGCATACCTTCTCCTACGATCATAACGAGGGCGAGGTTCCTCTGCACTGATATATCATCGACTTCCAACTCATCGACAATGCGATTCACTATCTTCTTTTCCTTCTCCTCGGTAAAGTGGTGCTGTTTCAATATTATCGTGATATTATCTATCCCGGAGGGCATATGCTCAAACGGAATATGCTCTTCCTCAAGGATTTGCAGCAGTTTGCGGCCAAAACCTATTTCCCTGTTCATCAGGTATTTGCTGAGATAGATGAAGCAAAACCCAGTATCGCCGGCAATGCCCACCACAGGTTCTGATATGCAATGACGTTCTTTGACAATAGTGGTTCCTGGAGCTGTCGGGTTATTCGTATTCTTTATCCTCACAGGTATACCCTTTTCATATACGGGGACCAGAGCTTCTTCGTGGAACACGCTGAATCCCGCATAGGAGAGCTCCCGCATCTCTCGATAAGTGAGCTCGATGATCGGCCTGGGATTGTCGATCAGATTGGGATTGGCACTGTACACATTATCCACATCTGTAAAATTCTCATAAAGGTCAGCGTCCACCGCAGCGGCAAGGATCGAACCTGTAATATCTGAGCCGCCTCTTGGGAATGTTACGACCTCGCCGCTCAGAGAATATCCGAAAAAGCCTGGGAATACAGTGATCCCGGGATATGTTGATAGCTTTTTCAGATTTTCGTATGATTGAGGTAGTACCTGGGCATTCCCAAACTCATCACTAAGGAAAAGACCTGCTTCTTTCGGGCTGACATATCGTGCATCATGGCCGATGCTTTGCAGATATGCAGCAACAAGCTTTGCGGTGTTGTCTTCACCTGCTGCCTTAAGATTATCCACATATCTTTCCTTATCTGACTTATCGCTGTCCAGTCGCGCCCTGATGTCTTCGGCGATAACATCGACGATGTCATTGTCCAATCCGAGCCCTGATGCGATTTCGGCGTATCTTCCTATCACTGCATCCAGCTCTTCGTCTGCATTTCCATTTCCGAGGCCTGCTTCCGCACAGGCAATCAGCATATCTGTGACTTTAATGTCATCCCTGTCGCGCTTGCCTGGTGCAGAAACCACGACGATCCTGCGGGCTGGTTCAGACGTGATGATATCGCATACTTTCTTTATTTGACTGGCAGATGCCAGAGAAGTTCCTCCAAATTTAGCAACAATCATTCAATCAGCTCCCAAATCTATATGTTTCATCCTATTATCACACCAGACAAAAGGTTATGTCAATAAAAATCCGCCACAAATGCAAGGAAAATTGAAAATTATCACGAACATTTTGTGCTATAATGGGAGGGACAGTCCTCACCTTTTCAACACATTGACAAAACAATAACGATACATCAAACGGTCATTAGTGTGTTGGTCCCACTGGCTAATCAGGCTTCTGAATATTGATCGGAGTAGTTTGAAGCGTTTGCGGAATGGTTTCAGATTTCCTTCCCGGGGAAAATAAATATAATATCAAGTTTCAAAATGGGAAGGTGCTCAAGGTGACATAATAAAGGGGCACAGGAAGGGNCAGAGGCTGATGAAAAGTCAAAAAGGTGAGAAGTGTCCCCGAACGGAGGAAGTGGCTGGAAGGTTCTTTAGAAAATGAGAAGTGATCGCGAGGGATGTTTAGAAGATGAGAGATATTCCCTGGGAAGTGTTCATGGGGAAGTCCGGCAGTGAGGATTGTTTTTGCGGAGATAGAAAAACCAAGACTGTCCTCGTCAGTTGATGAAAAGGTGAGAAGTGTCCCCGAACGGAGTAAGCGGTTTGAAGTTCTTTAGAAAATGAGATGTTTTAACCAGGAATGTTAAAAAAGTGAGAACTGTCCCCAATAGGAGATGACTGGTACTCGTGCGAAAAGTCAAAAAGATGAAGAGTGCCTTTTAAAGAAACTAAATTGGAAAAGCTAAAAAGGTGAGAAGTGTCCCCCCGAAAAAGACGAAAAGGTGAGAAGTGTCCCCGGGGGAAAGGAGGATATATGGCGGAGTTTAGGATCGTGTCGGAGTTTAAGATGTGTGGTGATCAGCCGGAAGCGGTCGACAAGCTNGTGAAGGGACTGAACAGAGGTTACAGGCACCAGACGCTGCTTGGTGTGACGGGATCCGGGAAGACATTTACCATGGCGAATGTCATTGAAAGGGTACAGAGGCCGACGCTGGTCATTGCGCACAACAAGACGCTGGCTGCGCAGTTATGCAGCGAATTCAGGGAGTTTTTCCCCGACAACGCTGTGGAGTACTTCGTCAGCTATTACGACTATTATCAGCCAGAGGCATATATACCGTCCACGGACACATATATCGAGAAAGATTCGTCGATAAACGATGAGATAGACAAGCTCAGGCACTCGGCCACAGCTGCACTTTTCGAGAGGCGTGATGTCATCATCGTGGCGAGTGTGTCCTGCATCTATGGTCTCGGTGACCCGGAAGACTACACTGAACTGATGATATCACTGCGTCCCGGCATGATAAGGGACAGGGACGAAGTGATCAGGAAGCTGGTGGATATCCAGTATGAGAGGAATGAAATTGACTTCCGCAGGGGCAGATTCAGAGTAAGGGGAGATGTCCTGGAGATATTCCCTCCCGGCTCGACTGACCATGTCCTGAGGGTGGAGTTCTTTGGTGACGAAATCGAAAGGATATCAGAAGTCGATTATCTGACTGGCGAAATTATAGGGCTGCGCACCCACGCTGCCATATTTCCTGCAAACCATTACGCGACGACCAGGGATAAAATGCTCAAGGCCGTTGCATCCATCGAACAGGAACTGGATGAGAGGCTCAGGGAGCTCAAAGATCAAGGCAAGCTGCTCGAAGCTCAGCGGCTGGAGCAGAGAACCAGATACGACCTCGAGATGCTGCAGGAAATCGGATTCTGCCAGGGCATAGAAAACTATTCAAGACACATTAGCGGCAGGACACCCGGAAGCCCTCCGTACACATTGATGGATTATTTCCCTGAAGACATGCTGGTCATCATAGATGAGTCCCATGTATCCATTCCTCAAATCGGCAGCATGTACAACGGAGACCGTTCAAGGAAGGAATCACTTGTGGAATATGGCTTCAGGCTCCCGTCAGCGTACGATAACAGGCCTCTGAGGTTCGATGAGTTTGAGAGGAAGGTCCGACAGGCCATATATGTCAGTGCGACGCCGGGGAAGTATGAAAAAGAGCATTCGCAGCAGATCGTTGAGCAAATAATAAGACCTACAGGACTCGTCGACCCGGAAGTCATTGTGCGGCCGGTAAAGGGTCAGATAGACGACCTGATGGGCGAAATCAGGATCCGCGTCGAAAAACAGCAAAGGGTCCTTGTCACCACATTGACCAAAAAGATGGCTGAAGACCTGACATCTTATCTTAAAGAGCTTGGCTTCAAAGCGGAGTATCTGCATTCTGATATAGATACACTCGAAAGGATAGAACTTATCAGGGACCTCAGACTGGGTGTTTTTGACGTTCTCATAGGCATAAACCTGCTGCGTGAAGGTCTGGATCTTCCAGAAGTTACCCTCGTTGCCATTCTCGACGCCGACAAGGAGGGATTCCTGCGCTCGGAGACATCGCTGATACAGACCATCGGCCGTGCAGCAAGGCATGTCGAAGGAAAAGTCATCATGTATGCTGATACCATTACCGACTCAATGCAGAGAGCCATCAGCGAGACGAACAGGAGAAGAAAAATCCAGATGGAATACAACATAAAGCATGGCATCACACCTACAACTGTGCAAAAAGGCATACGAGACACGCTGGAGACAATAAAAGTCGCCGAGGACGATTCAAAATATACATTGGATCAGGATATAGAGCAAATGAACAAGTCTGACCTGCAGGCATTGATGGATAAGCTGGAAAAGGAGATGAAGGAAGCGGCAAGAGAGTTGCAATTTGAAAGAGCCGCACTCCTGAGAGACAAATTGAAAGAACTGCGGGATAGTATGAAGTGAACGGCGATAAAGGAATGTCATTTCGAGGCATTCCGAAATTTCTGCCTGTCGTACCGGGGATAAAGGATTAAGACTCCGTTCTGCTCTCTCCCAGGGTCAAAACAAGACGCTTGCATTGGAAAATCGTTATACAATATATAGCACAGAATCGAAAGCATTGAACCCCTGACATTCGTCGGTCTTTTTCAACAAAACCCTCTATAAAGCGCTGAAACAGAGGGTTTTATCTATGCTGCAATCTGCAATTTTGCTTAATACCCTCCTAACTAAATTACAAAATATACATAATAAACAAATCAAATGTATATTGGACACACCAAATCGTAAATCGATTGTCCTAATGTTATGACATGCATGTGCCAGGCCATACCAGTTACACATTTATTGTCTCAAAACCGCGAAAATTGCTTGTTTCAAGTGTGTTAACAGACTTCAGATGATTTTTGGACTTCAAATAAATAAAAGCATTGACACTGACGATTATTAGGTAGTATAATATTAAAAGGTAAAACGATTTACCTATAAATACAACATTTAACCATCAGTCATAAAAAGTGTAACGAGATGAGAACACAATTCCAACTGAACTGTACAGGTGAGGTTTTGCGCAGATGGAGGTCCATAGGTATCAATATAAAAGAGGCTTCGGGGAAATTGCACAGATGAAATTTCATGATTGCCTGCGCGAAAGGATTTGCAAGAGTGTCATGCAGGCGTGATATGAGGCCAGCAATGCAGATGTTGGGGCAAGAATGCTTTTCAGATAAAGTTGCAAGGGGGCTGTCCAGATGAAATTGCTTGAGAATAAAAGAAAGCTCAGGTCTCTGCGAGAATTCCTTTACATCCTGCCTTTTCTGGTATTAGTAGCGATTTTTGCATATTATCCACTGTATGGATGGTTTTACGCATTCTTCGATTACAAACCGCCGTTTCCTCTGACCTGGGACAGGTTTGTAGGTTTTAAATGGTTTCATACAATGGTTTCAAACAAAGTAAGAATCGCGCAACTGCTCTCGGTTTTAAGGAATACATTTGCCATAAGCGGGATAAGCCTGGCTTTTTCATGGTTCCCGATGATGTTTGCAATATTCCTCAATGAAATCAAGTGTACTGCATTCAAGAAGTTTGTTCAGACAGTTACTACGCTCCCCAACTTCATCAGCTGGGTACTCGTGTATTCGATAGCATATTCGGTATTTAGCAGTACAGGCGCTATCAATACCGTAGCAATGAGCCTCGGGCTGCTCGAAGAGCCGAAGATATTTCTTGCATCATCAGACCACATATGGCTGAAGATGTGGCTCTGGCTTACCTGGAAAAACGCAGGGTGGGCGGCGATCATGTATATTGCAGCCATCGCCGGCATCGACGAGGAGCTGATAACTGCAGCGAAGGTAGACGGTGCTTCCAGGATGAAGATCATCTGGCACATAACGATCCCGTGCCTGTTACCGACTTATTTCGTCATTGTTATGCTGAACCTGGCGAATTTCCTTTCCAATGGATTCGAACAGTTTTATGTGTTCCAGAATGCGTTCAATAAAGAATATATCCAGGTCCTCGACCTGTATGTTTACAACCTCGCAATGGGCAGCGGAGGTTATTCGCTCTCCGTCGCGGTCAGCATGTTCAAGAGTATCGTAAGTGTAGTGCTGCTGTGTATTACAAACGGGATATCAAAGCTTGTGAGGGGCCATGGATTTATATGACCGACAGACCTGTGCTCATTGATTAAGAAACCAGTGGCCCATTTGATCTGCCTGGGATGGCAAAGCGGTCTTTGGTCAGTAGAATGGTCCGGTTAAGAAAAACTGGTCCGATCGATTGGAATCGTTCTGTCGGGAATGGAAGGCCAGCCAATGAAACGGAAGAATATGGATCGATAATATGGGAGGACAGGAAATGAGTGGTTCAAGGCAAAAAACGCCAAAACGCAAAATGCAGATGAGTCTGGGCGACAGGATCATAAGCTTCTTCACCTATATTGTTTATTCGATATTTGCGTTCGTCTGTGTTTATCCGTTCTACTATATTTTCATAAACTCGATAAGCGCCAACAATCTCAGCGAAAAGGGCAAGGTATTGTTCTGGCCGATGCAGGTGCACTTCACCAACTATATCAATGTACTGAAGATCCCGGATCTGTTCAATGCCCTGAAAGTCTCAGTCGCAAGGACAGTGGTCGGTACGGTCCTGACGGTTCTGTTCTCGGCTTTTCTCGGATATATGTTCACAAGGGAAACGCTCTGGGGCAGGAAATTCTGGTACAGGTTCGTAGTGGTCACTATGTACTTCAATGCCGGGATTATCCCGTGGTTCATTACCATGATGAACCTCAGACTGACAAACAACTTCTGGGGATACATATGGCCGGTAGTCGTACAGCCTTTCTATGTCGTACTGTGCAAGACTTTTGTTGAGTCAACTCCGAAGGAACTGCAGGAAGCAGCGGAAATAGACGGCGCAGGTACGCTGACCATCTTCTTCAGGGTGATGCTGCCNGTCATCAAACCAATTCTTGCAACAATCGCCATTTTTGCTGCGGTAGCGCAATGGAACTCATTCCAGGATACACTGATCCTGATGACAGACAGCAAACTCTTTACACTGCAGTTCGTGCTGTACCAGTATATCAACCAGGCAAACTCGCTCAGAGGGCTGATCAACAATGCTTCAGGCACAGTGGATATAGCTGCGAGCCTTGCAAAAGCACAAACAGCAACCTCTATACGCATGACCGTCACAATCATCGTAGTAACACCAATAATCCTTGTATATCCGATTTTCCAAAGATTCTTCGTAAAAGGCATCATGATAGGTGCTGTAAAGGGATAGCTGTCTGTGTGGCAGATTGACCGGCACAGCCAATATATTGACAGACATCGATAAAGGAGACATTCGCAATAGCATCCANGCAGGCATCAGCAATGAGGCAAGCCCTCATTGTTCGATCATAGAATCATTAAAAGAGGAGGTTCCATGTATGAAAAGGTTACTGTCGATTCTGCTTGTGGTCTGCCTTGTCCTGTCCGTTGCCCTGACGGGATGCGGCGACACCACCGGCAAAGGAGCCGGGCCGGATACACCCTCCGGTGGCGGGACATCAACTGACGGAGGTAGTACAGGAGGAGATCGGGTTATTTCCCATGATAAGGAGATCACCATCGACAATTACAACGTGGCGGCAAATTATCAGGGAGTACAGTCCGGCTGGTTCGGAAAGCTTCTGAAGGACAAATTCAACATCACTCTCAACATCCTGGCACCCCAGGTAGCTGGTGATGCTCTGTACCAGACCCGTATCAGCTCAGGCAATCTCGGAGATCTCATAGTACTTGAAGGTTCGGATTTTGCAGATTGCGTACAGAACGGGCTCATCAGGGATATCACTGAAGAGANCAAGAACTGGCCCAATCTGATGGAGTATTTCCACCAGATCGAGACATACAATAAGAGCATTCCGGGAAATGAGGCCGGGAAGATATATGGCATTCCCTGCCAGATGACCAATACGTCACCGACAGCGTATTCTCAGGATGTTATCTACTCAAGCCCGCAGCTTCGCTGGGATCTGTACCAGGCGATAGGAGCTCCTGAGATCCGGGATCTGGACGGACTTCTTGATGCGCTGGAAGCAATGCAGAAGATCCATCCGACAAACGANGAAGGAGAACCTGCATATGCAATGACCCTCTGGCCTGACTGGGACGGCGGCGACAACATGATGGGTATCGCGAATGTTGTCCAGCTTACCACCTGGTACGGCGAAAAAATCAAGGGATCTGTCGTGCTGAAGCCTGATGGAACATTCTACAAACTGACAGACAAGAACGGAACATACCGCAAGATGCTGCGTTTCCTCTATGATGCACAGCGGAGNGGCATCGTCGATCCGGATTCAATGGATCAGGACTGGAACGCTGTATATCCCAAGATAGCTGCAGGCCGGGTACATCTGCTCTGGTACAGCTGGCAGGGAGGATTCTGGAACACTGCGGAAAGACTTGCAGACGGAACGGCATTCATTTTCGTACCGGTTATGGATCAGAACTACTATGCGGATTCTGANACATACTATGGCAGCGGCCGTGTATTCGGCATAGGCTCAGGTGTCGACGAAGAGAAATTCCTCAGGCTCATGGAATTCCTCGATTGGTATGCCAGCCCGGATGGTCTGGAATATCAGCATATCGGTATCGAAGGCTTCAACTACACAAGGGGCTCCGATGGCAAGCTGACAATCAAGAACGAAAATGCTCTTATGGATAATCTTCCGGTTCCNGAAGAATGGGGCGGCGGTGGATTCAACGACGGAAACAACGCAATCAACCAGTGGATCGTGGATGCCATCAGCATAAACCCGAAGACCGGAGAGCCTTATTCAAGAACTTACTGGAGCACATATAAGGAAGCTACCAGGACTGAGATGAAGCGGCAGTGGGCTGAAAAATTCGGCGCGGAAGAACCCGCTGAGTGGATGAAGAAGAACAACAAACTNATAGTCAGCCCGAACGTCAGCGTAACTCTGCCCACAGACCCGAATGATATCGCAGTTATCCGAAATTCCTGTGAGGAGATACTTGAGGAATACTCATGGAAGATGATTTTCTGCGGCAGCGACGACAAATTCGATGCACTGTGGGATGAAATGGTTGCCAAGATGGACGGTAATGACTTCGACCTTGTAGTCCAGTTTGACCTTGAAAAGTGGCAGATAGAACTGGATGCAAAAAAAGCAGCGATGGAAAATCAGTAATACTGTGCATGGATAGACGCTGAATTCAGGCATGAGGGGATCGGTCCCAAAGATCGGTTCCCTCATGCGTTATTGTCAGGGACAGTGATATCACTGTCTGGAAGGTGTAACTTGCACGCCGATATCAAAGGTGATATAAAGNAAACAGAGATACTTTAATGAAACAGATCTGAACAGAATGATGAAATAAAGATAACGGAGTGATAATCATGCTTAGAGTTGCAAAAACTGAAAACGGTATTGTCCAGGGACTCCCAGCGGCAGATCCGCGTATCACGAGCTTCAAGGGTATNCCCTTCGCGGCGCCTCCCATTGGGGAAAACAGATGGCGCGCACCGCAGCCTGCGGAAAATTGGGATGGAGTGCTCAAAGCATTTGAATTCGCGCCTGTATCGATGCAGCCCCAGATGGGAGTTGACCCGAATGACATTTATGTCAGGGAGTGGCATGTGGATCCGAACACCCCAATGAATGAGGANTGTTTGTATTTGAATGTATGGACACCTGCCAAAAGTCCTGACGAAAAACTGCCTGTGTTCGTATGGTATTTTGGCGGTGGGCTTCAGTGCGGGTACACCTCTGAAATGGAGTTTGATGGAGAACGCATGGCACGCAGAGGCATCGTCGTCGTTACTGTAAACTATCGTCTGAATGTATTTGGCTTTTTNTGCCATCCTGAAATAACCAAAGAATCTCCGGAAGCACCTGCGAATTTCGGTCATCTCGACCAGCAGGCAGGTTTGAAATGGGTAAAACGCAATATTGCAGCATTTGGAGGTGACCCCGACAATATCACTATTGGTGGTCAGTCGGCAGGCGGCGGAAGTGTATTATGTCAGCTCACTTCTCCGCAAAATGAAGGGCTTTTTCAACGTGCAATCATACAAAGCGCCATGATAAGACCGATATACCCGGGAAATCGCGTGCCAAGACATGGGCGGAAACTGGCGGATGCTGAACAGGAAGGCGTGGAATTCTTTGAATTCCTGGGTGTAAAGTCGCTGAATGAAGCCCGGAGACTCGATGCAAAGTACATACTCGACAAAGCGCTGGAATACAAGGACTTCTGGAGCATGCTCTGGAGCACCGTTCAGGATGATGTATTCTGCGTGGGCAATCCGTATGACCTGTTTATCAAGAATAAACGTTGGATGGTGCCGGTGATGACTGGCCATACTTCCTCTGAATTCTTCAGTATCCCGCAGGCAGAAACGATGGATGAGTTCAGGAATATGGCGGTCGATTTGTTTGGTGAAGATGCCGGCGAATTTCTGTCACTTTGCAATGCACAGTCGGAGAACATCGAGGAAGTGTGCAGAAAAGCATCTGTAAGCGGGGTAGAATGTGCCATCCGTATTGCAGGACAGGCAAATGATGAGTCGAAGACCGGTGTTCCGATCTACTATTATAATTTCGACGCAGAAATACCAGGCTGGGATAATCCCGGGACATTCCATTCCGTCGAACTGTGGTTCACATTCGAGACACTGGCAAAATGCTGGAGGCCGTTCACCGGAAAACATTATGACCTGGCTCGCCAGATGTGCAATTACTGGTGCAACTTCATCAGGTCCGGAGATCCGAATGGGAAGGATTCCANCGGCGAAGAGATGGAGCGCTGGGAACCGTATACTGCTGATGCGCCATACGGTATGGTTTTCGCGGATAAACCGAGATTTATCAGAGAGCAGCCGAGCGACCTCATGAAATTCCTCGTAAAACAGTATTTCAGGCAAAATTCCTGAGTGGACAACTCCCCGAGGGGGGACACTTCTCACCTTTTGAGCAGTGGGCAGTTCTCCGAAGGGAGGGACACTTCTCACCTTTTGAGCAGTTGACGGTCTCCGAGGGGGGAAGGTCCTCACCTTTTGAGCAGTTGACAGTTCTCTGAAAGGAGGGACACTTCTCACCTTTTGAGCAGTTGACAGCTTTTCGAGGGGGG
>JGI24710J26742_10002581_pt1 | contig 15909 bp, 9 predicted proteins | sample BioPla2DNA2_FD_26742 | JGI IMG/M metagenome (IMG submission 26742) | reverse complement strand
AGGATTTCACATTGACCTTCAAAGCAAGTAAACCAATAAAATAACAGGATGAAGAGATCATTGCCAACTTTTACTTGACACAAACTTTTACTAATATTGCCTTGTTAAATCATACCTATAGTGATATACTTATCAATGAACGGTTCTATTTTATGCTTATTTTAAATTTAAAGCGTAATGTTTTGAATTATTCTATTTGGCATATAATAAATATGCTCCTATGTAAAGTAAATTCTTTTTATGTTAATGCATGTTGCAAAAAAAACTTAAAAATATACAGACAGGAGTTGACGTTGCAATGCAGATAGTCTTAAATATTTTATATATCGTTATTTTGTTGTTGGCATTATTGTATTTGGTATGGTTAATGCTCTCTAAAAAGCAAGACAGGCAGCAGATTAAAATACGGGATGCATTTCTGACCAGTGATGAGCTGCAAAACCATGCAAAGGAAATTGCCATTGAGCATGCTGTATCAAAGAATGTTGGAGACTTTGTCTGGCCGGTACCTCGGATGAATGATAACTACAGATATATTATGTCTGTTTACAAAGAATTGAATGAAGATGTAATGAATGGAATTGACACCACTCCAGCAGCCGAGTGGCTGTTGGATAACTTTTATATAATTGAGGAGCAGGTAAAGAGCATACGCAGGGATCTTACAAAGAAGTATTACTCAAAGCTTCCCATGCTTAGCAGTGGGCATTTGAAGGGTTATGCCCGCATATACTCTATTGCTCTGGAGTTGGTTTCCCATACCGATGGCAGGATTGATGAAAAAATGTTGATAGACTACATAAATGCGTATCAATCCAATAATGTTCTTACAACCCGTGAGTTGTGGGCATTGCCCATTATGATAAAACTGGCTCTTGTAGAAAATATGAGGTATATTTGTGAAAGAATTACACAGACACAGAGACAAAGACGCAAGGTGGAAGAGATTCTCGACGACTTTGATGAGAACAATGAGAATATATATAAGCTGATAAATGCTATTGACAATGAACTGAAAGGAAAATATCAGGTTAGTCCGGCATTTATTGAGCATCTTGCATACAGATTTAGGAAAATGGGAAAAGCCTATTCCCACGTTCTTGGTTATATTGATGAAAGGTTGGGAGAAACTGGCACAACAGTGGATCTTATCACTCACAAGGAGCATAATGAGCAGACCGTGAGAAAAGCATCTATAGGAAATTGCATCATGAGTCTTAAGTTTATCTCTATAACCAACTGGGTGGATATATTTGAAAGGCTCAATAGTGTTGAGAAAATATTACGAGAGGATCCGGAGGGTTCTTATCCTTTATTGGATCTTCCTACACGAGATTATTATAGAAAACGGGTAGAAGAGCTGGCGATGAAGTTTAGTGTCTCAGAAACCCATGTTGCCAAAAAGGCTGTAGAGCTTGCACAAAATGCTTTGGAGCGGCAAGAGGAATATGATGCACGTTTCGGACATGTGGGCTATTACCTTGTGGGGAAAGGTATTAAAGACCTGGAAAAAGAAATAGGATATGAAAAGAAATTTATAGAAAGAATATCAGAAAAAATATTGGCTCGGCCGGGTATTTTATACATGGGCTCTATTGGATTTATTATGCTTCTGCTTACAGCCGGGGCTGTTTACTATTCGGTTAATAATTCATCGGAGTACCAGTGGGTTTTAACCGTTATTGCCGGATTGGCAGTAATTATCCCTGTAATGGATATTGCTGTTAATGCTGTAAACTGGATAATTAGTCGTGGGTTAAAGCCATCTTTTCTGCCCAAGATTGAAATAAAGGGGGATATCCCTGAGGAACATGCTGCAATGGTGGTTATACCTGCCCTGTTGCCTGATGAAAAAAGGGTTTTGGAGCTTATTGACAACCTTGAAGTTTATTATTTGGCAAATAAAGAGAAGAATCTGTATTTTTCCCTTGCGGGAGATTATAAGGATGCACCTAAAAAAGAAACGCCGCAAGATAAGAAGATAATTGAGACTGCATTAAATAGAATTTCCGAGCTAAATAAAAAATACAGTTCCGGAGATAGAAATATATTTTATTTCTTCCATAGGCACAGGCAGTTTAGCGATAGGCAAAACAAATGGATGGGATGGGAGAGAAAAAGGGGTGCATTGCTGGAGTTTAATGAAGTCCTTTTAGGATCTAAATCTACAAGCTACTCAATAATGTCGGAGGAGTTAGCGAAGCTTCCGAAGGTTAAGTATGTAATTACAATTGATGCCGATACCATATTGCCTTTAGGTGCAGCCAAAAGATTAATTGGCACAATGGCACATCCTTTAAACCGGCCTGTAATAGATAAAACCCGGGGAGTTGTGGTAGAGGGATATGGACTTTTGCAGCCAAGGATTGGGTTTGATATAGAAAGCACAAACAAATCTCTTTTTTCAAGAATATTTGCGGGAGAAGAGGGCATAGATCCCTATGCCAGTGCTATTTCCGATGTTTATCAGGATTTGTTTGGAGAAGGCATTTTTACCGGAAAGGGTATATATGACCTAGAAGTATTCCAAGAGCTTTTGAAAAACGCCATACCAGACAATACCGTATTGAGCCATGACCTTTTAGAAGGATCCTATGTCAGAACGGGGCTTGTAACTGATGTACAATTGGTTGACGGATACCCTTCGAAGGTCAATTCCCATGCCATGAGGCATCATCGATGGGTAAGAGGGGATTGGCAGCTTTTGCCGTGGCTTAAAGGACATATAAAAGACAAAGCTGGAAATGTTATAAAAAATCCTTTGTCTTCATTAACGAAGTGGAAGATAATAGACAACCTAAGAAGGAGCATGGTGGCACCTTCTTTGATGCTGCTTTTATTCTTAGGGTTTAGCGTTTTGCCTAAAAGTCCTGTTTTTTGGCTTTTAACTGTACTTTTATGCATGTATTTTCCGCTTATTACCGGAAGTATAGACCATATTATTTCAAAACGCTTCGGAACCATAACTTTAAGGAAATATGCACCAGTAATTAGTGGACTAAAAGCATCTTTCCTACAGATGACATTGCAATTTATTCTTTTGCCCTATAATGCATACCTTATGGTGAATGCAATTGTTGTAACTCTTTTTAGAGTTTTAATTACAAAAAAGAATATGCTGGAGTGGGTAACGGCATTAGATACAGAAAAGTCCCTTAAGAATTCACTGAAGGGATATGTAATCAAAATGAAAACTGCGGCGTTTCAGTCCATAATAATTGTGGGTCTTGCGGCTTGGCTTAGACCTGATTATCTGGTGCTGGCTGTTTCGTTGTTTGTGGTTTGGACGTTATCGCCTTTCATAGCTTATTGGGTCAGCAAAGAGACTGTTTATAAGAAGGTGACCTTAAGTGAGAAAGAGGAACTGGAACTCAGGAAAATTGCGAGAAAGACATGGAGATATTTCGAAGAGTTTATGAACAAAAGAAACAACTACCTTGCTCCGGACAATTTTCAGGAGGATCCTCCTAATGGTATAGCTTACAGGACTTCTCCTACCAATATTGGATTGGGTATGCTTGCGGCATTAACGGCAAGAGATATGGGGTATATAGGTACCCTTGAACTTTGCGACATAGTGTCAAGAACCATGGACACCATTGACAAGATGGAAAAATGGAACGGGCATCTTTATAATTGGTATACCACCAATACCTTGGAAACTTTGAGGCCTAGGTATATATCTACCGTGGACAGCGGAAACTTTGTTTGTTATCTTATAACCTTAAAAGAAGGGTTATTGGAATACCTTAAAAGACCCCTTATTGACAGGGCTTTTGTAAAAGGAATAGAGGATACCGTTAGCTTTATTAACCGGGAGAAGGGTAGCTCCTACAGCGATATTGCTTGCCTGGATGGATGCTTTACCGATAATGGGGGCAGAATCCACGGGGATGCGGTATTGTGGGCAAAAGCATTGTCAGAGCTTGATGAGAGCGACAAAAACCCAGACAGCGGCAAGGATGTGTGGAAATTAAAAGTTGATAATATGATAGATATGCTCAGGATGGAGATATATACTTACATGCCTTGGGCTAGCATCTTCAACGACTTGCCAAAAGAATTTAAAAACCTTAACGGGCAGTCGGAGACAAAAAAACTGCTTGAAGATATACAGGAAGAGCTTAATGCGGATATTGCCCTAATAGAAATGCCCGAAGTATACAGGAATGTGGTTAAGAAAATTGATAAGCTGAAGAAAACGGCTAAAGGCGGACGAAATGGAGATTTATTGCTAAACTGGTTTGATGAGCTGAAGAAAAACCTTGAAACAGCAGCAGAAAATACACAAAGACTAATAGAACGATTTAATCATTTAATTGAGAGAATAACAAAACTATCTGATGAAACAGAGTTTATCCATTTATATGACAGGAAAAGACAGCTGTTTTCCATTGGATACAATATTGAAGAAAATTCTCTTACAAACTCATATTATGATTTATTGGCTTCTGAGGCGAGACAGACCAGTTATATAGCTATAGCAAGAGGAGAGGTAGAACCGGAGCACTGGTTCAAGCTTGGCAGAACCCTTACTCAGCTGGATCGCTACAAGGGAATGGTTTCGTGGAGTGGAACCATGTTTGAATACCTCATGCCTCTGCTTATAATGAAAAGCAATAGGAATACTCTTCTAGACGAGACCTACTCTTTTGTAGTGAGGGGTCAGAAGAAGTATGGAAGGCAAAGAAATGTGCCTTGGGGAACGTCCGAATCCGGTTTTTACGCTTTTGACATAAACTTGGATTATCAATACAAAGCGTTTGGGGTGCCATGGCTTGGTCTTAAGAGGGGACTTATTGAGGACATGGTGGTTGCACCCTATGCAACTTTCCTTGCTTTGCCGATAGACCCGGAAGGTACGATGGAAAATATAAAAAGGCTTGTTAATGAAGGTGGCGGGGGACGTTACGGGATGTATGAAGCTATTGACTACACACCGGAAAGAATTCCGATAGGTGAAAAGAAGGGTATTGTAAAAAGTTACATGGCCCATCATCAGGGTATGAGTATTTTAGCTTTAAATAACTATTTAAATGACAATATTATGCAAGAACGTTTCCATGCTGATCCTGTGGTGGAAGCAGCTCGGCTTCTCCTTGCGGAAAAGGTTCCTTCCAACATTGTCTTTACTAAGGAGAATAAAGAGAAAATATTGCCGTTTAAGGATGTTGTATATGAAGAGGTTGACTTCTCTAGAGAGTTTAATGCTCCTGATCCTGTACTTCCTAAAGCCCACATTCTTTCCAACGGTAGTTATTCGGTAATGGTTACCGATAAGGGAACGGGCTACAGCAGAAACAAGCATTTGGATGTAACCCGATGGAGGGAAGATATCAGCCAGGATAACTACGGCAAATTCTTCTATATAAGAGATGTTAAGAGTAACGAAGCGTGGTCGGCAGCTTATGCTCCCTTTGGTAGAAAACCTGATGAGTATAAAATTACCTTTACATCAGGAAAAGCACGGTTTTTAAGAAGAGATGGCAATATAAGCACACAGACCGAGATGGTTGTTTGTGCCGGAGACAATGCAGAAATAAGAAGGATTACTCTTACAAATAACGGAACGGAAGAATGTGTTCTTGAAGTTACCAGCTATTTTGAATTGGTTTTGGCCCCTCACGGAGCCGATGTTGCACACCCCGCTTTTAGCAATTTGTTTATAAGAACAGAATTTGTACCTGAACACAATTGCATTATTGCCAGCAGAAGACCAAGAACTGAGAATGATAAAACCCTATGGATGGTTAGCAGAATGTTGGTCGAGGGGGAAGCAGTGGGAGGACTGCAGTATGAAACAGACCGCATGCAGTTTATAGGCAGGGGAAGAGATGTGTCAAATCCCGTTGCACTAGAGCCGGCAAGACCTCTTTCCAACACCTGTGGTGCCGTATTGGATCCCATTGTGAGTTTTAGGCAGATGGTAAGGATAGAGCCTGGAAAACCGGTAAAAGTATCTTTTGTTACAGCTATTGCCGAGACTCGTGAGGACGCCATAGAGATTGCTGCAAAGTATTCATCGGCACATGTAATAAAAGACGAGATCAGTATGGCTATTACCAGAAGCCGTGTAGAGGCAAGGTATTTAAGTCTTGTTACTGAAGAAATCGAGCTGTTCCAGAACCTGATTTCTCACATATTGTTTATCGATCCTCATCACAGGAAAAAGCAGGATTGTATAAAAAACAACAAAAAGGGTCAGTCTGCTCTGTGGTCTTATGGTATATCGGGAGACATACCCATTGTGCTTGTTATGTTGGATAAAACAGAGGATATTGATATTGTGCAGGAGATATTGAAGGCTCATGAGTACTGGAAAATTAAAAACATAAAGGTTGACTTGGTAATTTTGAATGAAGAAGAGAATAGCTATACAAATCCGCTAAACAGTTTGTTGTATGATGTGTTGGCGGGAAGCCACGCCCATGATTTGATAAACAAGCCGGGGGGTGTATTTGTTCTTAAAGGAAGCAATATGCCGCCGGAAGACATTGATTTGATTTGTGCTGTTTCCCGGATTGTATTAAAAGGAGATGCCGGTGATTTGAGGGAACAGATGAGGTATATTAAAATTCCAAGTTTACCTGAGTTTAAGAGCTTTAAAGAAGAGCCTGTGCATTATGAGCAAAAGCTCAACAAAGATACGGATCTGGCTTTCTATAACGGACTAGGAGGTTTCAAACAGGATGGCAGGGAGTATGTAATTTATCTCGAAAACGGTCACAATACGCCTCTGCCTTGGATAAACGTGATTTCCAACCGCAAATTCGGATTTATTGTTACCGAATCCGGAGCGGGCTACACATGGTATGAGAACAGCCGGGAAAATAAACTTACCCCGTGGTCTAATGACCCTGTAAGTGATACTCCCGGGGAAATTTTGTATATTCTTGACGACCATACAGGAGAAACATGGTCTGTGACTCCGCTCCCTATAAGGGAGGAAGGTTCTTATAAGATAAGGCACGGCTTTGGTTATACGATATTTGAGCATGTAAGTCATGGTATCGGACAGGAAATGACACAGTTTGTTCCTGTTGAGGATAGTGTAAAAATAAGCATTTTAAAGCTTGTTAATAAGACAGATAAACCGAGAAACTTGAGTGTTACTTACTATATACGACCGGTTCTTGGTGTTAGTGACCAGTTTACTGCGACTCAAATAAATACCGAAATAAATTCCCAGGGAGTAGTTTCGATAAGAAACAACTATAATGATGAGTTCCCGGGAAGGGTTGCCTTTGTTGATTCCTCAATAAAGGATAGAACCATAACCTGTGACAGAAAAGAATTTTTTGGAATGGGCAGCATTAAGGCTCCGGAAGCAATAAAACGGGTTTCTCTTTCCGGCACTGTGGGGGCAGGTTTTGACCCTTGTGCCGCCATGAACGTGAATGTAAGTCTTGAACCCGGTGAAGAAAAGGAGCTAATTTTCCTTTTAGGTGCGGGGGAAAATGCCGAAGAAACCGAATATTTGTCAAAGAAATACCGCAAGCTCGAAGAGGTAAAGAAGGCTCTGGAGGAAGTGAAGAAGTTCTGGGAGGAGAAGCTGGGGGCAGTACAGTTCTATACCCAGAACTCCGCAATGGATATTCTTTTAAACGGGTGGCTGATGTATCAGGTGATATCCAGCCGGCTTTGGACTCGGTCGGCATTCTACCAGTCGGGAGGTGCCTATGGATTCAGAGACCAGCTTCAAGACTCTATGGCCGTTACTCATGTGTGGCCTGAAGTTACCAGAGCTCAAATACTGCTTCATTCAAAGCATCAGTTTATAGAAGGTGACGTACAGCATTGGTGGCATGAGGAGAAATATAAGGGAACAAGAACAAGATTTTCCGATGACCTTTTGTGGATGCCCTATGTAACGGAAGAATATATAAAGGTTACCGGAGACTATGAAATTCTTAAAGAGGAGACACCCTTCCTCGAGGATGAGCCGCTAAAAGACTTTGAAGATGAGGCTTACCGTATACCAAGGGTGTCCGAGACAGTTTCAACTCTATATGACCATTGCATCCGAGCCATTAACCGGTCATTAAGGTTTGGAGAACGTGGGTTGCCGCTTATAGGATCCGGGGACTGGAATGACGGAATGAATACCGTCGGAAACAAAGGAAAGGGAGAAAGTGTATGGCTTGGCTGGTTCCTTTATTCAATACTAAAGGGCTTTGCACCGCTTTGTGAAAGAATGGGGGATACGGAACTGGCGAAAAGCTATCTTGAGACAGCAGATAAAATAGTTTTGGCAATAGAAGAAAATGCCTGGGATGGAAGCTGGTACAGAAGGGCATATTTTGACAATGGAGTACCTCTTGGTTCAATACAAAACAGTGAGTGCAAGATTGACTCTTTAGCACAGACCTGGGCAGTTATATCCGAAGGGGGAAATAAGGACAGAATTATTGAAGCGATGAATGCCTTGGAAAACTATCTGGTTAAACGTGACGAAGGACTAATACAGCTTTTGACACCTCCTTTTGATCAAAGCGATCTAGAGCCGGGATATATTAAGAGTTATGTTCCGGGGGTTCGTGAAAACGGAGGACAATATACCCATGCAGCTGCCTGGGTGGTTATGGCTTTTGCAAAGATGGGGGATGGGGATAAGGCTCTTGAACTTTTTGATTTGCTAAATCCAATAAATCACTCGAGAACTGCTATTGAATATTCCAGGTATAAGGTTGAGCCTTATGTAATGGCTGCTGATGTCTATTCCGTACCTCCTCACACTGGAAGGGGTGGCTGGACTTGGTACACCGGGTCGGCAGGGTGGATATACCGGGTAGGATTTGAATATATTTTAGGCTTTAAAAAGCAAGGAGAGTTTCTTGTCATTGACCCGTGCATACCTAAGACCTGGTCCGGTTTTGATATTAAATACAGGTATAAGGATATAGTGTATTTGATTGAAGTTAAAAACCCCGATGGTGTAAACCGTGGAGTAAAAAAGGTTATGGTTGACGGAGCGGAGTGCAGGGATAAAAGGATTCCGCTGATAAGCGACGGAAAAGAACATAAAGTGGAGGTTTATCTGGGATAATTTTTGTAGACAAAAATGATAAGAGAAACTATAATGGAATTGAGTTTTAGCAATATACTGATTAAGGGGTGACTATATGAAGTATTTAGAAGATGCATTCAAATTTTTGGGGAAAAATCTATTGCTGTCAATACCTCTAATTATTATGGTGGTTATACCGAATATTATTCAAGGCAGTACAGATAAGGAAACTGCTACAGAGATGGCAAATCAGATTAATCAATTGTCTTTGAGCGTTACAATGGGTGAAATTTCACCAACCGAATTCCAAATCATGGCATTGGATATTTTGAAACCATTATTTGTACTTATGGCGATTGCCAATGTTGTCTTAATAGTGCTGAGTTTGTTTATAACTCCTGCCACTTACGGGATGGTAAATAAAGCTCTGGAAGAAGAGGATACCAACTTAATTGATTTTTTTCCTCAATTGGGTAAAAAAATTTTTAAGTTTATAATTTTCTCTATAGCAAGTTTTCTTTTGTGGTTTATAATTTCTATCGTTGTTACAATTATTTCGGTATTGATGGTATTTTTAGTTAATGGATTAAGTGAAAAATCATCGGCACTTATGGGACTTGGTATTGTGATTTCAGTACTCTTGGGAGTTGTGGTTTTTTTAGCACTGGTTGCCTTTTATTTTCTTACAATTTATTGGTTCCCGGCCATGGTTATTGACGATTTGCGGGTAATTTCCGCTTTTAAAAAATCCATTGAGGTTGCAAGATCTTATTTCTGGCCGACTGTTGGAATTACAACAATGATTTTTTTAATGGGTTCGATTATTTCCTTTATCATAGCTCTTCCTTTTTCATTGATACCTTATGTTGGAGTTGTCCTCTCAAGCGTGCCAACTGCATTAGCCCAGTTTGTCACGATTGTGTTTGTGCTGATGGTATACCGGGATAAAACCAGTAAGAATCAATTGCAGGATGACGGAATTAATGATACCCCTTATGAACTTATTTGATGCACACCATTACAGAGATTTTTAAAAAGGCTTAACCGTTAATGGTTAAGCCTTTTTAAAGGGTATATATTATTTAAGTGGAGAAAAATGTGGAATAAACTCAATTTTATGGAACATTTTTCTTCGTGTTTATTTAATGGATCTTTTTAAGTACTCTGCAATAAGAAGATCCACCATTCTTCCGTAGCTTCTTACTCCGTCATTTTGCATATTAGCCTTCAGATACGCGTCGTTTATTGAGGATGAGAGATCCTGCAATTGGGTTTCGTACTTTTCCCAGTAGTTGTTTGACGCCTTAATATCGCGGGCTACACCGGCACTAAAGCTTTCCCTCAGTTCAAAGTAATCCTCTGGGCTATATTGATATAAGGCATTGGTCGCATATATCAAAGCCGAAAGGGTGCCCGAATATTGAAAGTCCGGATCAGGATGGGATTTGCAGGCGAGATAGGCAATGTAGTTGGCCTCATCCTCTCGCGAGAAACCAATCTGATGTGCCATCTCATGGCAGGCGGTAAAGGGAAGAGATTTATCGGGAAGGGAGGTGTTTACATTTGCTTCTGTTGTAAAGGGAAAATAGACTCCCCCGATACCCAAGTAGGACATTACCTCAGAGAGCAATACCCCCTTGGGTCTTCCGAATTTGTATGTCAGCTCTGGATATTCGGCTTCAATGTTTTTATACCCTTTATGTGCTCTTTTTAAGGTATTATTTATATCAGTTGAGAGCTTCATTATGCCTTCACTGTCCTCATCAACCAGTTCTCTGAGCTCATTGGTACGTTGGATTAATGCAATACACACCAGTTTTAGTTCACTGACATCGGACGGCTTTGTGTCATAGCCGGCAATGTCTTTAAAGGGAAGCCTCTGATAATTAAAGCCCCAAAGAAGTATAAAGGATAAATACAAAATACTTGATGCTGCAACAATATTTGATATTGCTCTGCCCAATATGCTCCATTTTTCCGAAGGAGATTTTATAATTCTTATTATTGTTCTTACTATCAAAAACAATAAAATTAAGACAGTTGAAATCAAAACAATTTCTGCAACAGATATGGGAATATATCCGAAAAGGAGGTTTAGAGGAATTGTGAGTGCTTTGTATAAACCCTTGGAATAAATATTTTCCGTCAAATGAGGAGAAAAGGATGAAAGATGCAGCAATAGATACCCTAGGGGTATCAGGAGAACAAGCAATAGTTTTTTATGGATTTTTTTAATTTTCATGTTTTCCACCAACTCTCATAATGGGTTATATTATGCATNCCTCTTATATTATAAACAGGATGATTAAATAAAAATCTTTTATTCGTTCAGAAACTGCCAACTGCCCCGCATTGTTTCAAAGCTGAGACCTTTTTTGAGGTGTTCTAAGAATGCATCCCGGTCAATATTTATTGCACCTAAAGACTCTAGGTGCTTTGAATGAACCTGGCAGTCGATTAATAGAAAATCCATTTCCAAAAGCCGTTGCGAAAGAGTAATAAGTGCAGTTTTTGAAGCATTGTCCATAACGGAAAACATTGATTCTCCAAAAAAACATTTTCCAAGGGAAACACCATACAGTCCACCCACAAGAGAACCTTCATGCCAGGTCTCAACAGAGTGGGCAAAACCTAATCGATGAAGGGTGCAGTAGCTTTCAATGATGTCATGGGTAATCCAGGTGTTGTCCTTCCGAAGATCTGAACACATGGTGATTACCTCTTTAAAACAGGTATCAAAGGTTACTTTATACAAATTTTTCTTTAAAAATTTACGCATGGATCGTGAGATTTTAATACTATCGGGATATAGTACACATCTAGGATTCGGTGACCACCATATTATGGGGTCACCTTCACAAAACCATGGAAAGATTCCATTTGCATATGCAAGAAGAAGACGCTTTGGGGAAAGGTCTCCTCCTACAGCTAAAATCCCATCTTCATTGGAAAGGGAGGGGTGGGGGAAAACCAATTCACTTGTAAGTCTATAAACAGGCATTAGTCCATCACCTAAATCTTATTATTCAAAAACCTTAACGAAATCATCAATGTTCAGCTTCAGCCGGACGAACTCACTTTTATTTCACCGTCCACTATATCCACTACTGCGGTTCCTCCCTTAGAAAGCTTGCCGAAGAGAACCTCATCAACAAAGTATGTTTTTATTTTGTCCTGTACAATCCTTAATATTTCCCTGGCACCATAAATAGATGAAAGGCCTTTTTGAGCAAGCCACTTATAGCATCGGGCGGTAACCTTAAGCTTTATTTTTTTGGACTTTAGCTTTTCCTCAAACTGTTTTATAGCCTTCTTGGCGATAAGAATAGCCATGCCCTCATTAATATGATTAAATACCACAATTTCATCAAGTCTGTTCCTAAACTCAGGAGAGAATATCCTATCCACCTCTTTTGATATTGCACTTCTATCAATATTCCTGTTGTCAAATCCTATCATGGTTTTACCAACTTCCCGGGCTCCTGCGTTTGAGGTCATAATCAGTATGGTGTTTCTGAAATCCGCCTTTTTTCCGTTGTTATCGGTAAGAGTGGCATAATCCATTATTTGAAGCAGCACATTGAATATGTCGGGATGTGCCTTTTCAATTTCATCCAGTAGCAGAACGCAATGAGGTGATTTTCTGATGGCATCGGTTAAAAGACCACCCTCCTCATATCCCACATATCCGGGAGGTGCCCCAATTAATCTTGCTACGGTATGCTTTTCCTGGTATTCGCTCATATCAAACCTGATAAGCGGAATACCCATAATTAAAGAGAGCTGTTTTGTGAGTTCAGTCTTTCCTACACCTGTAGGTCCCACGAAAAGAAGGGATGCCACAGGCTTTTCACTTTCATTAAAGCCTGCACGGGATCTTTTTATGGCATTTGCAACAGTTTCAACAGCATTGTCCTGACCGAATATTTGGGACTTAAGCCTTGCATCAAGCTTTTTGAGCATTAATATCTCGTTGCGGGACACGCTTTTTTCAGGAATTTTTGCGATTGAAGATACAGTACGTTCTATATCCTTTTCCCTTACAGAGATCACCCGGTTTTCATCTTCTGAATGAAGACGCACATAGGCACCGGTTTCGTCAATTACATCAATGGCCTTATCAGGAAGATGCCTGTCCTGAATATATTTGGCAGATAACTCTGCGGCAAGGCGAAGGGCTTTATCGGTGTATTTTACTCTGTGAAAACTCTCATACCGGTCTTTAAGTCCCTTAAGAATCTTGAAGGTGTCATCAATTGACGGTTCGGGAACTTCAATTTTTTGAAACCTTCTTGAAAGAGCACGATCCTTTTCAAAATATTTCTTATACTCTTCATAAGTGGTAGAGCCGATAAAACGTAATCTGCCCTGTGTGAGAAAGGGTTTTATTATGTTGGAAGCATCCATTGCCCCATCGGATACGGCACCTGCTCCTACAATTGTATGGATTTCATCTATATACACAATAGCCTTTTCTTGAGCCTCAATCTCTTTTAAGACCTTTTTTATACGTTCTTCAAAGTCACCGCGGTATTTTGTTCCGGCCAGCATACCGCCCATATCGAGACTGTATATTTTACTGTCTTTTAAGGCTTTAGGAACCTTATCTTCCACAATTAGTTTGGCTAATCCCTCGGTGATGGCAGTTTTTCCAACTCCGGGGTCTCCAACATGGATGGGATTGTTCTTGAGCCTTCTTGACAAAACCTGAACCGTACGTTCAATAATATCTTCTCTTCCGATAAGAGGATCTGTTTTTCCCATCCTTGCTTTTTCTGTAAGCTCCGTGGTAAAGTTGCTGAGGAATTCATTTTTTGAAGAAGTGTCTTCATCCATATCAAATTCATAGTATTCTTCATCGTACTCATCTTCTTCCAGTGGAAGTTCTGGTTCCACAGGTCTTATAGAGGTCTCTCTGCTTTTGGGTACTAAAGATACCCCATGGGATATATATTTTAATACATCAATTCTCCTTATACCGTTTTCTTGGAGTATATAGCTGGCAAAAGACTCTTTTTCACTATAAAGAGCAACGATAATGTCTCCAATAAGTATGGTGTCTTTACCGGACGACATACAGTGGTAAGCCGTTGATTGCATTACACTGTTTACACCAAGAGATTCAATTGGCTCCCTGTTTTCAACGATATCCATGTTTTCAGTAAAAAAATTTAACAAATCACTCTTGATTTTTTCAATTTTCCCACCGCAGCTTTCAATTATATCTCTGCCCTCATCAAAAAAAAGGGAGGCATAAAGAATATGCTCAGGAGTAAAGTATTCATGATGTTGGTGCTTTGCTTCATTATAGGCTGCGATTAATATTTTATTGGCTATGTCATCTAATTTCATTAACCTTCACCGTCCCTTTACCATAATAAAATCCTAGTTATCATAAGTATATAAGATTTACAGCTACTCCGGTTCCATAACAGCCGCAAGAGGAAAATCCCTTTCATTAGCCATTTGTTCAACCTGTGCTATTTTAGTCCGAGCTATATCAAAGGTATATACTCCAACGACACCTTTTCCTTTTTGATGCACATCAAGCATAATTCTTGTTGCATCAGCAGCAGTTTTGTGAAAAATAGCAATCAATATCTCAACAACGAAATCCATTGTTGTATAGTCATCATTTAGCAATATAACTTTATACATATTAGGCTTTTTAAAATCAACAGTGGTTTCTTCCTTGTATATTGTTTTTTTCCCCACAAAAAGCCACTCCTATCCGACAAAACCTTATTTCTATAATAGAATTATAACAAATAAGATTGGTTTATTACAACTATTATTGGCTTTTGGTTTTTTAATCAAGGGGAATATAAATCTTAAATTAACTAAAAATAAGGGTATGAACGGATATAAGTTTGAATTGGGTTTAAAAAAACTAAAAGATTGGTTTTTTTTATCTAAATATACTAAGTATATGATTATTGGAATAGTAACGGGTATGGCAAACGGGCTTTTTGGTTCGGGAGGCGGGACTGTAGCGGTTCCGGCAATGGTTTTGTTATTGGACGAAGACGAACATATAGCCCATGCAACTGCTATATCAATTATTCTGCCTTTAACCTTTGTAAGTGCTTGCCTTTATATCTCAAATAACTTTGTGGACTGGGGTTTGACAATAAAAGTTATGCTGGGAGGCATATTGGGAGGTTATTTAGGTGCGAGGCTGCTTAATATTTGTCCGTCGCATGTTTTGCGGAAAATATTTGCGGTTTTTATGATAGCGGCGGCTGTCAGAATGATTTTATAGCGAGGTGACAAAATAATGCTACTTTTTTTAATAGGTCTTGCCTCGGGAATAATAAGCGGTATGGGAATAGGAGGAGGAACCATTCTTATTCCGGCCTTGGTGATATTTGTCCATCCAGACCAGCACATAGCTCAGAGTGTAAATCTTTTATTTTTTATACCTACGGCGATAATTGCACTTATTGTGCATATAAAAAATAAAAGGGTAAACTTTAAGATATCAATTCCCATTGCGGTTTTTGGGCTAATAGGTGCTTATTTGGGTTCTAAAATTGCAATTTCTTTGCCGGGAAATTCTTTGAAAAAGTATTTTGGGGTTTTTCTTTTTATACTGGGTTTCTATGAAATGATTAGAAGGGATAAAGTTCGTGATGTAGCAAAGGAAGTCCTTCATGAGAATAAGGATAAGAACAATAACGAAAGAGGATAATATATGGGATAAATATAAAAACCGGGATACGCAGAGCAATGATTGTGGAGACAAATATAATTATTGTAATAATTTATGGTTTTTTGGTATTGGCATATGCAGTATTATAAGGTATAATAACCTGAGTTTTGCAGCAAAATGGATTAAAATGAGCCCGAAACCATTGAAATTCAAAGGTTCTAGGGCTCTTTAGTTTCACAAAAAGTTGTAG
>JGI24710J26742_10002580_pt1 | contig 15910 bp, 15 predicted proteins | sample BioPla2DNA2_FD_26742 | JGI IMG/M metagenome (IMG submission 26742) | reverse complement strand
ATCTTTTTCGACGAGATTGATGCACTCATGCCAAAGCGCGGAGCTTATATAGGATCATCGCACGTAACTGAAAGTGTGGTAAGCCAGATCCTGACAGAGCTCGACGGCCTCGAGGAGCTCACCAATGTCGTGGTTCTCGGCGCTACCAACCGCCCTGACATGCTGGACGATGCGCTGCTTCGCCCCGGCCGGCTGGACCGGATGATATACGTCCCGCCNCCCGACCGGGAAGGCAGGAAGAAGATCTTTGAGGTATACCTCAGGAACAGGGACATCCTCGCNAAAGGTGTCGAGATCGACGAACTGGTCGAGAAGACCGAGGGTTACGTCGGTGCCGATATCGAGGCGCTGGTCCGCGAGGCAAAGATCTCTGCCATGCGCGAGTTCATCGCCCTGACAGCCGGGAAGAGCGAAGAAGAACGGCGTCAGGCGGTCGGCAACGTGATGATCGAGAAGAAGCACTTCGAGGACGCTCTCTCCCGCGTGAGGGGTTCGCTCGACCTCGACCGGCTGGAAGAGGCCGAACGCCACTCGTGGCAGATCCTCTACAACCGGGAGCAGCAGTCGACGCTCGAGGAGGCCATCTCGGTGATCAACCGTACAAAGATACGGGAGACCGGGGAGACCGAGCAGGAGGTCAGGGATCTCATGCAGGCCCTGAAAGATGCGGTCTACCAGAGAAAGAAAGACTTCGGTGAGATCAGGCGTCTCACCGGGGAGTTAAAGACCAGGACCGAACGCCCGTTGCCCAGGACTGGCATGGCGTACTGACGGGGACACGCTTCATCCACGAGGCGTTTCCCTCCCGGGGAGGGGTCCAGCATGACCCCGCACCCCACCAGGAGATACCAGGAGAACAGTGATGCACATGAGTGACAGGCATGCAGATATCTTCCAGCAGCTCAATGAACTGATGAAACGCCTCATGGAACAGGGGCTCAAAGAACAGGGGGATCCGAACAGATCGTTTGCCTATGGGTTTAAGATCGTCATCCACGATGCCGGGAAACCGGTAGAGGAATCCGCACCGGCGCCTGAGGAGCCCTCCTCCGAGGGGACCCTTGAGCCGATAGCAGAGATGTACACGACCGATGACGACGTGACGGTGGCAGTCGATCTTCCCGGTATTGAGAGGGAGAGTATCCACCTGTCACTCGTCGACGGCACGCTGACGATCATCGCCGGCAACAACCAGCTGACCTCGGTGAGGGTGCCAGGCGTGGATGCCGATTCCATGCAGTCGAGGTACAAACACGGCGTTCTGGAGATCAAATTCTCCCGGGGCAAGGCGATCCGGATCGACTGACCGGGCCAGAGACACGGAGTCCGGCACCCATCCCGGCAGGTAGCCCGGTCGCCCCGTGGCCTGCACGAGCCCCGGGGAGTGACCCCGGGCACTTTTTCTTGACCGATCTCCGGCCTATATCGCCATCTGCCCTTCAGGAGGGCGCGCGCTCTCAGTCGGTGCCATATCATCAGGTTTTCTGAAGACACATTCCTCGCCGATATCCCGATCCGTTTTCTGCCCCTTCTGGTCGGACAGAATGCCCGAACAGCGGACGAGATGCCCGGATACCGGCATCCAGGAGTGATCCTGTGGTAGCGCAGGCCCGATAGAGAGAAAAGAGTTCGGAAAAAATTTGATCGCCTCAGCCAACCCTTTTTCTAGGCAACAACACCTACATATAGAACAGTACCTATCCAGTAGTCTTTAATGGGCTACGCCCGTCTAGGTAGTGGTGATTTGAATGGTTAAGACCACCGTATCCGTGATTAAAGCAGATGTAGGAAGTTATCCCGGGCACTCCCGCACCCACCCGAAGCTCCTCGAGGTGGCCGCCCGGATGCTCAAGGAAGCAGAGGGCAGCACTATCATCGACTCGTACGTCACCCACTGCGGCGACGACCTCGAGCTGATCATGACGCACACGAAGGGCGAGGATAACGAAGAGATCCACGAACTCGCATGGAACATCTTCATGGAATGTGCGAACGTCGCAAAGGAGATGAAACTCTATGGTGCAGGCCAGGATCTGCTCGCCGATGCGTTCAGCGGCAACGTCAAGGGTATGGGGCCCGGTGTCGCCGAGATGGAGTTTGAGGAACGGGGTTCTGACCCGGTCCTGGTCTTCATGGCCGACAAGACCGAACCCGGCGCGTGGAATTACTACCTCTACAAGATGTTCGCTGACCCCTTCAGCACATCCGGTCTCGTCATCGACCCCTCGATGCACCAGGGGTTCGTCTTCGAGGTCCACGATGTCATGGAGAAGCGCAAGATCCTGTTCAACACACCCGAAGAGTCGTACAGCCTTCTCGCCTACATCGGTGCGCCGAGCCGCTACGTGATCAAGTACGTCTGGAAGAAGGATGGAACGATCGCTGCCTCTACGAGCACCCAGCGGCTGAACCTGATGGCCGGTCGCTACGTCGGTAAGGACGACCCGGTCATGATCGTCAGGGCACAGGGCGGGCTGCCGGCGGTCGGTGAGGTCATCGACCCCTTCAGGACACCCATCCTCGTGGCTGGCTGGATGCGCGGATCGCACCACGGACCGTTCATGCCGGTCGGCGTTCCTGACGCAAACTGCACGCAGTTCGACGGACCGCCCCGGGTCATCTGCCTCGGGTTCCAGGTCAGCGACAGGAAGCTGATCGGGCCTGTCGATATGTTCGACGATCCTGCATTCAACCGCGTCCGCGACCGGTGCTGTGAACTCGCCGATGTGCTCCGGGCCCATGGACCGTTTGAACCGCACCGGCTCTCGCTTGAGGAGATGGAGTATACCACCCTCCCGGGCGTCGAGAAGCAGTTCAAGGACCGCTGGGAAGACCTTCCAGAATAACCACCTTTTTTTTGTCGCCCGACCGGGGGATCGATCGGGAGCTCCAGCGAGTCCCGGGAATGGTGGGCACCCCGGTGATTCCAGGCCTCCAGCCGATCGGCTGTCAATTCACCCACCGCTCACTCATGCAAACCTTAATGAGTGAAGATAACCACATAAGAACAGGATGGTTAACGGTATTGTACTCCCCGTAAAGAAGGTTTTTTCGTTAGTAGACTCTAAAATTGTCGTCGAGATAAAGGATGACGGCAGGAAGCTTCAGGGTCGGCTTGTGGCGGTGGATGAACACCTGAACCTGCACATGGATGAGACCACCGAGTATACCGGTGACCAGAGGGGCCGCGCGCTGGGGACTGTTGTCATACGAGGCAATAACATCCTGACTATCTCGCCCCTGCTCTGATAACCATGTCTGACCAGGAGGAAGAAGCGCTTAAGGTTATCCAATCCGAGCGCCAGGGGGTTCTCCAGAGCGAGCTCTGGAAGATCCTTGAGATCGATAGCAGGAAGTGCTCAAGAATAGTAAAGCGGTTGCTGGATGCCGGGTTGATAGAGCGCGTCGAGTTCCGTAGTGACGGCATCAAGACCTATCTTCTCCGGGCGAAGAAGCGGGCGATCGATCCCTGTGTCATCCTCGCCGGGGACGAGATCCTTCCATGCATCGGCTGCGAGCGGGAGTGTGTCCCGGAGGAGTGCGCGCTCCTCCTTGACTGGATGTACCACCTTGCTTTTGAGGAGTTTCAGGAGTAATCCTTCTCCCGCATGAAGATATCCTCACCTATTTTCATCCGGTAAGCCTGTGACCTCACGGGCACCGGAGGCTTTTTGCCGGGCGAGGGAGGGCTCCGGAGGTTACGCCCCTGGAGTGCGCCTCAACCGCTCCAGAAGAGGCTCTCGAGGGTACGTACGGCCCGGCGCCCACCGGTGCGGGGCAGTCTATCCCACCCTGCACACCCCACAGGTTAATGCATCAAAAGCTCGATAGAGTATCGGTTATGCTCACCACCCTGATCTTTGACTTCGATGGTGTCATCGTCGAGTCCATCCCCTTAAAGACTGCTGCGTTCCGCGAGGTCTTCGCATTCGCGCCTGATCATATCGATGAGATCATCGCCTACCACCTCGATAACGGTGGTATGTCCCGGTACGACAAGTTCCGCTACATCTACGCAAAGATCCTCTACGAACCCCTCACGCCGGAGCAGGAGGAGCACCTCGCCGGCGAGTACGTCCGCCGGATCTTTGATGCCATGCTCACCGTCCCGTACGTCGAGGGCGCAGAAGACCTTCTCAGGGACTGCTCCGGTGCGCTCCCGCTCTACATCGTCTCCGCGACCCCGGAGGGGGAGATGCGCGAGATCGCCCGCCGCCGGGATCTTACGCGGTATTTTGTCCGGATATACGGATCACCGAAGACGAAGGCTGAGTGTATCAGGGAGATCCTCGAAGAAACCGGCGCCGCGCCGGAGGAGGCCCTCTTCATCGGTGATGCCCCGAACGATTGGGAGGCGGCATGCGAGACGGGCGTCCGGTTCGTCGCGAGGATCCGGCCCGGCGATGAGAACCGGTTTCTGGGCCGACCGGGGGTGGAGGAGATCGTGGCGAACCTTCATGAGTTCCGGGGATACCTGCGGGAGGACACAGGCTCATCGCGATCTCGTATCCCATGAGGCAGGAAACGCCGCCAGGGGTAGCCAGATCTCCGTTTTGGGGCGCGCCAGAATCACGATCTCCTCCCCCACCTCCCGGGCCGGCCTGGCAGAGGGAGATCCAACCGATCCTGCGATAATTCAATTATCCCCGCAACCATACCTTTCAGGGAATGACATCAAAGGTCTCACCCGGCACCTGTCTGATCTGCCGGGACCCCGTGACAGAGGAGAACGCACTGGAGCACTGTATGGCCTGCCTCCAGGCATCGGGCTGGCCCACCGACGAAGATCACTCGTTCCTCATCATGGTACGGGGAGAACACAATAGAGAGTACTGGATGCTGATTCTTGCGCGCCATGATGCCCTGCTGGGAGATCTCGACCAGTTGCTCCGCGATGTATGGGTGGAATGTTACGGATACCCCGCCTCCTTCTTTATCGAGGAGATCATCTATGAAGTGGGTGACGAAGCCGAATATGAAGCTTCAGACCTTCCCCTCTTCTGCCCCGTCGCTCCGGACAGCACGTTCATCTATGACTACGGCGACTTTGACTCCACCACAACGCTGGAACTCACAGTGATCGGGGAGACACCCATTGTGCCGCCGGACGACGGTCCCCTCTGCCTGATCGCGCGAAACGACCGCCCGAAAGTCCCCTGCGACCTCTGTGGCGGGGAGGCCATCTATTTCCTGGAGGATTATGACGAAGAGACCCTGCACCACTACTGTTATGAGTGTCTCTTATGTGCCGGTTACAATCGCGATGATGCGGATCTCATACCCAACTCCCCACGGGGTGGCACCTTCGGGTATATCGAGGATCCTGATTCCGCAGTCCTCTGGTATCCCCCGGGATGGAGTGCAGGCGATATCGCCTTAGAGGATCCGGGTGAGAGTTCTGACCGAACCGGGGATACGACCCCGTTCAAAGACGATGCAGAGATAAAAGCCACGATCTCTGCCATCATCCAGGATATTGGAGATCATATCGATGTGTTTGTTGATCAGGAAGAGGTGATATACGGTGATAGGGGCGCCTTGATGGCCAGAGAAACCGTTATAGCCTTCTGCACGTTAATGCGCCTCATCTACGGAGCAGATCTCGCTGACTGGGATGCGCCGTCAGTGCAGCAATGCCTGGTTGAACAACTCTCAGGAAAACCGATCTTCACGGAGGATTGGCCAGAGAAGGCCGTCCCGATCCTCTGCCGATTCCTGGCGTACATGGAAGCAACCGGCCACATCACAAACGCCTCCGGGCTCATCGCCGCCCTTGAGGAGGCAGAACCCACCTTCAAGAAAGTAGTCATGGATCCGAAGAACAGGCAGAACATATTCGACTATATCTTGACGAAATTAGAGGGTTCGGACATAGACCTGGGCGATCTGGATGCGGTCATCAATTTCGCAATGAAGGAGATCCTCACGATAATCGGGCTTGACCCTGATGATGAAAAACTCCATCACCTGACCAGAGACAGATCGCTCGACGATTACAACGATAACCTGCGCATAACCATGATCGTCGCCAGGTGCGAAGAGTTCTGTGACCAGTTTGAGGATGATAACATCATTGAGCGGTGCAGAGAGATCGCCGAAGCACTCTCTGATCATCCGGATTCACCGCTCCTGCGCGGAGACCCTCTTCTCTGGAGCGCAGGAATAATCTATGCCGCCTGCCAGGATACAGGCCTGATCCGGCGGGGGCGGGGTGCCCCTCTTATTGTAGAGGCGATCAGTTATACCTTCGGTTTTGAACGGTCATCTCTCCAGAACAAAGCGAGAGCCCTGAGGACGCTCCTCCAGGACTGAAGGGTGTGCCCGGGGCCGGGTAAGGGGGCGCTCCACCCTTCAATCGGGTGCGAGCCATCCACCGGCTCTCAGATAACCCCCATCTCCGAAAGCCTCGTCGGCAGGTACTCCTCCGTAACGAAGTCAAGCCCCCGGCTCGCGAACGCCTGCTGCTCGGACTTGAGCTTCATCTCAAGCTGCAGGTTGATCTGGGTATGCCAGTAATCGGTTGCAAACCGGGGATCGGTCAGCTCCGCCTTCAGGGCGTTGATGTCCTGCTCGGTGAGTCTGTCGGAGGGAAGATCGTAGTCCGATATATCGGTGGGCTGCACCCCGACAAACTGCGCCTGCGGTGTCGCCAGGAGTTCGGACATATGAGCGCTCTTGATCGAGCCGTAGGCGACGCTTGCGTATATCCGGTAGGACCAGGGGTCGCCATCGGTGAAGACAACGACCGGAAGACCGAGCGAATCGTTGAGCCTCCGGAGCACCCGGCGGGTTGACCGGGCCGGCTGACCCTTGAGGTGGACCAGGATCGCCCCGTACTCCTCGTCAAACCCGTTCTCCATCAGACGGGCGTACATACCGCCGGTCTCGATCGCGATGACGAACTTCGCGTCATGGTCGATGAAGTCAAGGGTATCGACGTTGTTCGGTATGGGGTAGCCCGCCTCGCCGACGTCCTCCTGGCAGTGCATCTCGCGAACACCCCGCCGGGTGGTCTCGCGTATCCGCAGTGGCCCGAATATCGAGGCCCCATCCTCCTCCGGCCGCAGGTGAAACGCCTCTCTCTGGACGTCGGTTATGATCTCGAGATCCTCGATGAGAAGGTTACTCTCGTCCTGGGCCGAGAACTTCGCTCGCTTCCAGCCCTCGGATATGTAGTAGAGCTCTCTCAGAGTCGATGACCGATTCTCCGTGAGCTGCTGCTTCAAAAACCCTATGACGTAGGCCATCTTCAGGAGGTGGATGGCGCTCTTCTCGGTCGCCGCCGACCGGGTGCTCTCCTTATCGCCGTACTTCCAGACCTCGCTCTCGTCGTCGTACTCGATATTCTGTTTCGTCCGCGTCGGCAGCCGGACGTACGGCACGATACCGTCCCGCATCTGGTCATACCATCCACGGGCGATACCCACAAGCCGCTCCTTTGCGAGAGCGTCCATATCTTCCCTAGACATCGAGATCCACCACCACTTTCTTACCGTCATCGATACCACGGAGATCGAGCGTCCCGTCGCCCGCCCCCGTGTAGACGACCCGCCAGGTCTCCCCGGCAGCGAGCGTGCACCGCCAGACCTTGTTGTACTCCCCGCCGATATCGTCCACGAAGTCCGGTCTCGGTTCTGCGTCAGCAGCCGCATCGCCGGAGAGGTTGTAGAGAGTGAGCGCGACCTCACCGCTTGTGTAATTATTCAGATCGATCGTAACCCTGCCGTCAGCCGTCCGCTTCTTTGCGACGACCTTCCGCATGATCCTCCCCTCGATCGGGGATGTATCCACCAGCGGGAGCTCAACGATCTCGCTCACCTTTGCGGCGATCTCGGGGATGATCGAGCAGACCGCCCGGGCGCGATCGTCCTGCTGCTTCTTCCTCTCCCGGCGGGAGAGGTAGGCCTTCAGCTCCCGGCCGAGCTCCTGGAGGACGAGGACGATCTCGCGCTCGATCTCGGGGATGGATGCGACCGCGTCCTTGCTCTCGCTCGTGAAGGGGACGTTTGTGGAGGCCACGTGGACCATGATCAGCGCCGGCCCACCGGGAAGCCCCTGTTGTGAGAGCCCGTAGCCCTTCCAGTTCACCTCCGCGACAGAGTTTGTTATGGCACAGGCGCCCTGCTGGTAGAGGAGAGGGACGCGGTTTGCAAACCGGAGGAGCTGGGCGTTCCCCTCCGCCGGGAGCTTCCCCCCGTAGCCTATCGCCGCCTCGATGATGAACGAGTGCCCGCCGTGGACAGCGCTCGGGCGGGTGCGGGCCTTTACGAAGTCGAGCTGGATCTCCTTCTCAAGCCCCCGGCAGAGGAGTTCCTCCCCGATCGGGGAGAGGCACTGCTGCGCCGGCGGTGCTGGAACCCTCACGCTCTGCATGGCGTCGAGGAGGACCTTGAGTTCATCGGCATTGAGCCTCCGCACCTTCCGGGAGGGCTTGAGGCCGGCGACACCGATGATCTCCTCAGCGGTCTTCTTCCCCACCCGCGAGAAGCTCCCGATGAGGAACTCCTCGATCGATCCGCTGCTCGCATCAGCGAGTCTTTTGAGGGCCCCGAACTCGATCCCGTGCGGGTGGGGGAGGATGGACTTCGGACACGGCGGAACCTCGTTTGCCACCCGCTCAAACACCGTCACATCGCCGTCGATATCTGCGGTTATCCGGGCATGGGGGTTGACGATCGCGGTGAGACGGAGGTAGTCAAGCAACCGCTTCTTTGCGGCGAGGGTGCTCCTGAACTCGATCTCAAGCCGTGTGCCGTGTGTCCGGTCCCAGTCGATCTCGGTGTGGGTGACGATCTGGGGCTCGTTGGTCTCGGTCCTGATCATCAGCTCGAACCGGTGCGCCTTCTCCTTCGCCCCCGTTCGGGATATGACCAGCGCCGGGGTGCCGGTCGTAAGCTGTGCGTAGAGCACCGCCGCCGATATACCGATACCCTGCTGCCCCCGACTCTGCCGGATCTGGTGGAACCTTGAGCCGTAGAGGAGTTTTCCAAAGACGAACGGTATGTTTTTGGGCACGATCCCCGGACCGTTATCCTCGACGGTTATCCGGTAGACGTCACCCCCGACCTTCCTCACGGCGACGTAGATATCGGGGAGAACCTCTGCCTCCTCGCAGGCGTCGAGAGCGTTGTCCACCGCTTCTTTGATGGTGGTGATGATCCCCCGTGTCGGGGAATCAAAACCGAGCAGATGTTTGTTCTTCTCGAAGAACTCCGCGACGCTGATACTCTTCTGCTGTCTGGCGAGGTCTTCAGCGATCGCCATACCGTGCTACCTCAGCGATGGCCTCCTCAAGGCCACACTCGCGCTGCTCGCCGGAGTGCAGATCCCTGAGGGTCACCGTGCCGGCATCGACCTCACGCTTCCCGAGCACCACGGCAAAATCAGCGGTCTTTGCGGCGTGGGCGATCTGGGCGCCCATCCCCCGCTGCATGAGGTTGACCTCGGTCCTCACCCCGGCGCCCCGGAAGGCACGGGCAACTTCAAGCGCCCGCTCCCGCGCCTCGGGTGTGGAGACGACGCCGACGACAGTCCCGGGGTCGAGCGGGAACTCCCCGATCGAGACCATGACCCGGTCAAACCCTATGGCAAACCCGCATGAGGCCACATCGTCGCCGCCGAAGAGGTGGGCGAGCCGGTAGGCCCCGCCGCCGACGATCTGGTTCTCCGCGCCGAGGTTTCGTGCAAACCCCTCAAAGACCATGCCGGTGTAGTAGTCAAGCCCCCGCGCTATACCGAAGTCCGGTTGGTAATCGATACCCTGTGCATCAAGGAGTGCAAACGTCTCCTCGATTCGCGCGCGTTCAGGCACATCGCCGGCGATCTCAAAGACCTCAGCGACCGTCTGGCACTCCGAGAGCGCCGCGAGGGGCTCGCTGAGGTGGCCGAGATCCTTCTCATCGAGAGACGCCTCGAGCGCACCCTGATCGCGCTTGTCGAGGCAGGCCATGATCGCCCGCTGGTCCTCCTGGGAGAGGGCGGAGAGGAGATGCTTCATCGGCGCGAGGTGGCCGACGCGGAGATCAAACGTTGCCCCGCTCGACCCGATCACATCTCTGGCGAGCATGATCACCTCGGCGTCGGCGCTCGCCGTATCGGCCCCGATGAGCTCGACACCGAACTGCCAGAACTGCCGGTACCGCCCCTTCTGCGGGCGTTCGTAGCGGAAACAGTCGGCGATGTAGCACCAGCGGATCGGCTTTGGGAGGACTTTCCCCTCATTGACGTACATCCGGAGCACCGCCGCCGTCACCTCGGGCCGGAGCGTCATCTGCCGGCCCCCCTTGTCCTCGAATGTGTACATCTCCTGGATGATCCCCTCACCAGACTTCATCGTGAAGAGTTCCAGGTGCTCAAAATCGGGCGTGCAGACCTCCCGGTATCCCCACCGGCGGGCCGCCTCCCGCATCCGCTGCTCGATCAGTCGCCGCCGTTCCATCTCGTCGGGCAAAAAATCCCTTGTTCCCCGTGGTTTTTGAAGCATTCAGTATTTCTCCCTGATCATGGTCTCTTGCGAGAACTCATATCTTTTGTGCGCTCCACACTGCCAAAGAACCGTTGAATCGTGCCCTCACCGTGCCACACGCGCTCCCGCTCGACACGGCCCTGGAGGTAGAGCGCCAGGAGGACAAGGCCGAGACCGAGGAAGACCCAGTCCGTGCTCATGCTGGTGATAAAGTAGCCGAGCAGGGCGAGCGCCGTGTACAGGACGCCCTGGTAGGCCGCCTTCCGGTAGCCAGGAAGGCCCGTCCGGGAAAAGATCCGCAGGTCACGGATCCACAGAAACGCGGTGACGGCAACACCGAACCCCGCGACATACGCAAGATAGGACATACGATGGAGTACTATTATACTTCTCCCTCCTATTTTTGTTATCAGGTTATGCTGCCGAATACCACCATCAGGGAGATCCTCAGGATGTACTGTAACGGTGAGATATCCGAGGACGAGGCGACGGCCTCCATCGAGGGGCTCCGGATCGATATGATCGACGGTATGGCCCGGATCGATACCGGGCGGAGCGTGCGGTGCGGCATGCCCGAGGTGGTGCTCGCCGAGGGAAAAGAACCTGCGACATTTGCCCGGATCATGCTCGCACAGGTGAAGGCGTCCGGCCGGTGCATCGCGACGCGGGTCTCGCCGGAGCATATCGAGGCCCTGCGGAACAACCTGCCCCCGGGTGTCCGGATGGAGCACCGGGAGGCAGCACGGGCCGTCGTCCTCTCAATGGGAGAAGCGCCGGAACAGCGGGGCGGGACCGTCGCCATCCTCACCGCAGGGACGTCCGATATACCGGTCGCCGAGGAGGCAAAGTTGATAGCCGAGGAGATGGGGTGTGTCGTCAGGACCGCGTATGACGTCGGGGTGGCCGGCATCCACCGCCTCTTCCCGGCATTAAAAGACCTGTTGCCGGCGGATGTCTTCATCGCGGTCGCCGGCCGCGAGGGGACACTCCCTGCGATCGTCGCCGGCCTTGTCGACCGGCCCGTTATCGGCGTCCCGGTGAGCACAGGCTACGGCTACATGGGGGCCGGTGAGGCGGCGCTTGCGAGCATGCTCCAGGCGTGCTCGGTGCTTGCGGTTGTGAACATCGATGCCGGGTTCACGGCGGGCGCGTTTGCAGCGCAGATCGCGCACGGAGGCCGGCGAGCATGAACAGGGGATTTTATATCGGGCGGTTCCAGCCCTACCACAACGGCCACCAGTCGGTGCTCGAGCGGATCGCCTGTTCTTCCGATGAGATCGTCATCGGTGTCGGGAGTGCGCAACTCTCCCATACCGTGGCAAACCCCTTCACGGCGGGAGAGCGGGTGCTGATGCTCACCCGATCGCTTGAAGATCTCGGATGCCCGTTCTACGTCATCCCCATCGAGGATATCCAGAGAAACGCCCTCTGGGTCGCCCATGTCCGGTCGATGACACCGCCGTTTGACACCATCTACTCCAGTAACCCCCTCGTCATGCAGCTCTTCAGCGAAGAGGGCATGGAGGTTCTATCGCCCGACATGTACGAGCGGCAGACTCACTCCGGCACCGAGATCCGGAGGCGGATGCTTGACGGCGAACCCTGGGAACACCTTGTCCCCCCCGCCGTCGTGGATGTCATCCACGAGATCAGGGGTGTGGAGCGCCTGCACCGGATTGCGGGGAGCGACTGATAGAACCCTTGATGTGGGCGGCCGTCACAAGGGTACATGAGGACCGGGTGGACCTATGTTCAGGCAATTACGAGACCTCTTTCGGCGAACCGAACCCGAGAAAGAAATATTGAAACTCCCTTTCGATGACTTCCCGGCATGGCTGGATGCTCGCGAAGAGGATATACAGACCAACCTCTCCAGTGCGACGGCACCCTCAATGGAGACTATCGACGGCACCCTCGACCACCTGGCCGGAGCGATCGAACGCCTGGAGGAAGCGGAGGGGGCAGAGAAGGTCCACCCCCGCCTCCGGGATATATCAAAAAAGGCACTCCCCCAGTTCACAAAGTCCATGACCCAGATCCTCTCCCGCGAACCCTCCGGCGATCCGGAGGCCTTCTACGCCACCGCCACCGAGATACTGAAGAGCGCGCTCAAGGCGGTGAAGGGGCAGGGGAAGTACCTCTCCTCCGTCTACCCGGATGAGATGAAGGAGGTGCGCACAACCCTCAGGGATCTCGGGAGAGAGGTGAACNCCATGACCGGGGCGGTCGCCCGTGCGCGNGAGGATCGGCAGCATGTGGATGAGCTCCGGGAGTTGCACGCGAATCTCATCNGGATCAGGGNGGAGTANGCCGCCGCCTCCGACCAGATTCAGGACCACACAAGGGTGCTTGAGGAGATAGGGGGAGCGATCCTGGAAGCTCAGGAGAACCTCGCCGCGCTCAGGTTACGCCCGGACTACACCAGGGGAGAGGAGATCCAGGAGGAGCTTCGCAGGCTCGATGCCATGGATGAAGAAGTAGCGCGGCAGGCCGCATCCACCCGGACAACCGCCATCCACGTCTTCCGGAAGGCCGGGAAGGTGGCGGCAAAGACCGGCGATACCACGGCGGCCGCAGGCCTCGACCGGGTCCTCGATGCATACGCAGCCCCTGACGGTGCGGAGAGCCTCATCGACCTGATCGAGTCCCTGATGCCGGCAACCCTCGCTCTCATAGGGCAGGGGGACCTCACCCTCAAGAACCAGGAAGAGATCAGCCTCTTCTCTGACCCGGAGACCCTCCCTGCCGAGGTGAGAGAGACCCTGCGCCGGAAGCACGAGATCCAGGAGCGGCGCGCAACGCTCCAGGGGGACTATGCCGCGCTCCCGGGCGTGATCGAGGAGCAACACCTCACCTCCCGGCTCACTGAGCTCGAGAAGGAGCGCGAGGCAAAGGTCACGATGCGGAACCGGGCGGAGAATCAGAGAGAGATACTCGCGGCATCATACGCAGAGGAGAGCGAGAAGTTCTCCTCAGAGATAGATGCATTTGCAGGAGAGGGACTGGAGGTCGGCATCCCCGATCTCGACATCCCCTGAGCAACCCGGGGAATCCTGTTTATGCCCGGCGCACCAATAGTATCAGGGAGCAGCTGATGAAGACAGATACCACCGTACCCAAATGGATGTCACGCCTCTGGATAGCGGTACCTGCGGTCTCGTTTGGAGGAGTCGGGCTTGAGATGTTGCTCCTCTCCGCCGGCTTTGAGTACGCCGTCTGGGCTGGCATCGCAGGATGCGTGGTCGCCTCGTTTATCCTCTTCTACCAGGCGTACAACAAACCACGGAAAGACATTGTCTCGCTCTTTGTGCCGCTCTACGCGGTCCTTATCTTTATCATACCAAACGATATCAGCACAGGGTTGATCGTACAGGTGTTCTACGCATCGACGATCACCCTTCTTGCGGTCCGGGTAGAGAAATTGTTTAATGCGCCCAGATCAGAGGAAAGAACAATGAAGCAGATGTTGAATGATTATATCAGCCGGATCGAACCGCTCCTGGCCTTAATCGACGAGGAGACAGGGCATGCGGTCGCACAGTCCCTGCTGACGTATAAGTTCGGGCTCTACAAAAACGCAGCAGCAAAGTGTACGGAGACGCTTGACCTGCTGAAGGCAGCAGACCCGCTTCCCACGAGTGCACTTGAGGATGCGCTCCTGATACTCCGGGAGCGCGCAGGTGACCTCGCGGTCTCCCGGGTGACGACAAACCCGGAGCATACATTCGCCGGGGCGGACTACGAATATCTTGCCATCCCCCTCAGGCCGGAGGATGTTGAGCTTCCCGCGACGCTCGACCTCGATAACGCTCTGATCCTCCTCTACGCAGTCGGGATCGAGACCTCCCCCGACGATGAACAGCCGCTGGAAGAGCACCAGCGTTTCATCATCCAGATCCTGGAGTCCTATAAAGAAAAGCTGGCTGCATGACAGGGTTGACCGAGGGTAACCTCTTCCGGGGCCTCATAACGATAGCGGCGCCGATCGTCGTCGGGAACGTGCTGCAGAGCGGTCTTGAGCTGGTCGACCTCTTCTTCGTCGGCCGGCTGGGATCGGAGGCGATAGCGGGCGTTGCCATGGGTAGCTCCATCATCATGGTCCTCATGACGGTCATCGTCGGCATCGTCACCGCAAACACCGCCTTCGTCTCGCGCCACTACGGGGCGAAGGATACCGATACGGTGGCGAAGGGAGTCTGGCACACCCTCGTCCTCGGGCTTATATTCTCGTTCGCTCTCAGTATCGTGGGCATCCTCTACTCCGAGGACATGCTCCTCTTCCTCGGCGCCGAGCCGGTGGTTGCGGCCCACGGGGCCGCCTACCTGGTGGTCCTCTTCGCCGGCATCGCGACGCTGGTCGAACTCTGGGTGATCAACTCGTCGTTCCAGAGCTGCGGCGACGCCGTGACGCCGATGCTCCTCGTTGTCCTTGCAAATATCCTGAATATCGTCCTCGATCCGCTCCTGATATTCGGCTACTGGATCTTCCCCGCCTGCGGTGTCGCCGGGGCGGCATACGCCACCATCATATCCCGGAGTGTGGCGTTCACGATAGCCTTTGCCCTGCTCCTCTCAGGCCGAACGCCGATACCCTTTGCTCTCCGGACGAAGTTTGAGTTCGGGCTTGCGTGGAGGCTCATCCGCATCGCTGTCCCGAACTCCGTCCAATCCGGGCTTCGGAACGTGACGTTCCTTGCTATGATGACGATCGTGGCGGTCTTTGGTACCGCAGCCCTCTCTGCCTACGGCATCGTGGGGAGGCTTGAGACGGTCGCGATCATGCCGGTCCTCGGCATAGCGACCGCCACCGCTGTGGTCGTCGGGCAGAACCTCGGCGCGGAGAAGCCCGAGCGGGCGGAGGAGGGAGTGAAGCTCTCTGCGCTCATGAATGGGGGGTTCATGGCGGTCATGGGGGCGATCTTCTACATCGCCGCACCCGCGATCGTCGAGATATTCGACCCGAGCGGCGCGAGCACGGCGATCGGCGTCTCGTACATGCGGACCGTCGCGCCGTTCTATGTCGCCATGGCCGTCGCGATCATACTCGCGTTCGCGCTCAACGGAGCGGGGGATACAAAGAAACCGATGTACGCCACGCTCTTCTCCATGGTCCTCATCCAGATACCGCTCGCCTATATCCTCCCCGACCTCCTCGGGATCGGGATCGAAGGGGTCTGGCTTGCGATGATCTGCGGGATAACCCTCCAGCTCGGCATACTCTTCACGATGTACCGGCATGGGGGATGGAAGAGAGCAACGGTGTAGGGACCCTATTACACCGCTCTTCTATCTCCTCCTACCTCGCCCGGTACCGATCGTGAGCCCCGCCGCCCCACGAAGATTGAGGGAGGTGCCGGCGATAACCCCCGGGGTGCCGGCCCTGATTGTGCGTTTCGCCGGCATCATCCCAGACACTGTTCTCCTATCCCCCACCCCGCCCGCGCC
>JGI24710J26742_10002578_pt1 | contig 15913 bp, 12 predicted proteins | sample BioPla2DNA2_FD_26742 | JGI IMG/M metagenome (IMG submission 26742) | reverse complement strand
AAGAATAATTCTATATCTTCAGGCAGCTTTTGAGGATTAGAATACTGACCACCTAAACTCTTGTGAGGAGCAACATACATTTCTGCAATTGGATGTCCTTCCTTTTTCATTTTTCTAATGGCCTCTTCAACAGCACTTTGTCTTGGAGCATCCCCTAGAGTTTCTCCTCCAACTTCAAGTCCATGCTTTAAGGCAATTTTAATAATTTTTTCAACATTTTTAATTTTTTGTGCCCTTTTAGAAGGGTCAATTTCATACCTTCCAGGGTCATTTGGTACTCCTTTTTTTATAATATATTGAGTAGCATAACCACACATATGGTCCAAAAACAGAATATCAATATATTGGGACAGGTATTTTATTCTCTGTTCCATCAATTCATAATAAGCTTCACTTTCTGTAATATAGGGTGGAATGCACCAATTTTGACCGTTGTCAGTTCCAAGTTCATATTCAATATTAAATGCCCTTCCTTGAAGTGCCCAGACATCTCCACTAGCAGAGGGGTCAATTCCAAATGCAATATTTACCTCTCGTTTTAATCCAAGCTCATTGTATAATTCTTTTATTAATAGCTGCTGTTCATGTATGCAAAACTGACTATATTTATAAATCTCAATTTCTTCAGCGTGAAGAGATGCCAAAGTCTTTACATCTTCACTTTCGGGGTTTTGATACCTTTTAGGCCAGGTTCTAAAGTCAGGCTGTGCATCCATATAGGTACTTAAAACTTTGTTTTGAACAATAGAGAATATAGCGTTTATTTCTAAATTCTCTTTGTACATATTAATATACTCTTCAAATTCCTTAGTCCGTTCAGACTGGGGTTCTTTAGAAATTTTATCAACAAACTTTTTATATGCTTTAGCCAAAATGGCTTTTCGTATCTCACGATGCATACTAAAATCACAAGCTAAATTTTTATCATAAGAAACAGTTCTTTTAGGAATCATAACTAAAATTTCGGGGTTTTCTTGTACTTCAGGAACCATTTCTAAAACAAGATAATCAAGTTCAAGCCCAAAGGACGATGAGGAAAAAGGGCTTGTTGTACTCTGGTGTTTTTGAGTAAATGGAAGTTCTGCAATACCAGAAGTACCAATATCTTTTAAAAAGTACATAATATATACTAGATCCTCAAGATTTCCTGCATAGTCTCGTTTTGTCAAAAAGTTTAATGCAGTTTTTAATAGAGCCATTTTAAAGAATGGTTCAAAATTAACCTTTTCCAAAACTTTTTCTGAGTTATCAATTCCTGAACAAGATATTTCTGGAAACGCTGCCAGAAGAATTTTAATTGCGTCATTTAATCGGGTAAAACTTGAAGATGAATTAGCGGCAAATACTGGTACAATAACTTTTGATCTTTTTACATATGATTTTTCCATTATATACCCCCTACACCTATACTGATATAATATTAATACCCAATAAATAATATTATATATCGAATTTAAATTGCTTAAACATTAGATTATTTTAAAAATTGAAATTTAAATTTAATGTGGTCATCTTATAAATTTATTATATTTTAGCTGTTAACACTAGTTTTCAATGTGCTAAAATACGCTAAAAGACTTAATTTTTATTATATCATGATACATATCATATATCCTAGGTAGTTTTATCAATGTAATTGTTTACCTTATCTATTAAAATATTTTATGTTATATTTAGTTTAACCTCTGTAGTATCTTTTGGTAATATTATATGTTAATATTTTAAAAAAGGAATACCGATAAAATATAAAAAGTAGATTATATAGGAGGCTAATATATAATGTTAAAGTTGAGGTCTATAATAATCATTTTGTGCTTTGCTTTGACAATAACTCCACTGTATTCCCATGCACAACATAATATAAATATAGTTCTAGACTGCACAGCTTTTATATTAATTGATGCAAATTCCAATACCGTAATTTGTGAAAAGAATGCTGATATGAAATTGCACCCTGCAAGTGTATCAAAAATTATGACAGCAATATTAGCAATTGAACTTGGCGATTTTTCAAGACCCTACACGGCAAGTAGTTTTTCAGTAAAATCAATAGGATTAGGTGGCTCTAATGTTGGAATACAGCCAGGGGAACGAATATATTTAAATGACCTTTTACATATGTTAATGCTTGCATCTGCAAATGATGCGGCTAATATTATTGCTGAAAATATTGCAGGAAGTATTAGTGAATTTGCAAATCTTATGAATGAAAAAGCAAGACAAATTGGTGCACATAATACCAACTTTTCCAATCCTATTGGCCTTGATGTGGAAGATGGCTATCCTAATAACAAGATAACGGCTAGAGATTTAGCTAACATAACTCGTTATGCTATGTCAAACCCCAGATTTAGAGAGGTGGTTTCAAAAAGTGAATTTGTTGCTGCAGCTACTAATAAAAGAGGGGTAAAACATATAAAAACAACAAACAGGTTTTTCAGAGATATAGATTATAATAAGCTTCTTTACACAGTAAATGGTGTTAAAACAGGTTATACAAAAGCAGCTTTAAATACAGGGGTGTTTTCTGCAAAAAATAATGAAGGGGCAGAGTTAATATGCGTTGTTATGAAAAATGTAAACAGGACAAGTATGTTTGAAGAAGTAAGAGGACTTTTTGACTACGGTTTTACTCAAAACACAGTAGAACTTCAAAAAAGTTTTTATGATATAAGATTTAGATGGTCTAAAGAACATATAAACTCATTTTTAGAAAAGGGATATATTCGCGGCTATGAAGATGGTTCTTTTAAACCTTGCAATGAAGCTACAAAGGAGGAGTTTATAAGTCTTCTCATGAAAACAAAAGGAGTTAATCCAAAAGGAGAACAGGAATATTGGTCTAAAATATATATTGATGAAGCAATAAATAGAGGTTTTATTGATACTTCATGGTATGAGAAGAGAAAGGAAAGAATAAGCCGTCTAGAATCAGCTTTAGTTCTTTCTAAAGCATTAGACCATAAGTTTATTTTAAATGGAATGAGTAAGGAGAAACATTTATTAGCATCTGTAGATATGAATGAATTTTCTTATTTAGATGACAGTATTTCAGAGGATATAATGAAATTATATAACTGTGGAATAATTAGCGGATATAATGGAGATTTGTTTTTAGACAACATTTCAACAAGAGAAGAAATGATTACAATGATTAACAACTATTTGAATTTTGAATTAGAAGTTCATTAATTTATTTGGGCTGTGGCACTAATTTTTAATGCCACAGCCCAAATAAAATATATTTATTCAATACTTACAAGTGGGATTTTATTATCTGTTGCAAATTTAGAAATTTCCTTTTTGTATTGTTCAAAATGATCCCAATCCATTAATTTAGTAAATATGATAGGTTTTTTCACTCCTTTAACGGAAATTTCTATTTTTTCAGTTACTTTTTTAGAAAATAGCTTTGCTACAGTATAATAGCCAATTCTAATTTCTTCTATTTGTGAATAATCGAGAAACACATGTTTCCCTTTTTTAGTTAGTACAGTAATTCCGGTCCATTCCCTATTACAAGCTATTAGTCTATTGTTTTTCCTCATTATACTTCCCTCCTTACAACAAATTAAACTATTATAGAAAAAATAAATTTGTGTAATATCAAATATTAATAGAATAAAATTATTTAATACAATATGCTTTAGTTGTGACTTTTAAAATAAAAATACCGTTTACATTTCATGATAATTATATATAATATACATAAGATTTATATTTTTAGTGGGTTTGAATTAGTTATTCAACTATAATTATATTATATCATATTACAGTAATAGCTGCAATTAAAGTACAAGCTTGTGCTGTAATTATATATATTTTTTTAATAATATTATTAAAATTGGAGGAGTAATAGTGAAAAAAAATAACAATAATCTTTTAAACTGGATATTTGAAACTTTTGCAATTAGAATTAGTTCTCACCAAAAGCCCTTTTGGTATACTTCAGGAACAATTGGGCCCTATTATATAAACACACATTTTCTTTATGGCAGTGAGAAAAAAGCTATAGACTTATTAAGCTTTATAGATAATGAAAAAGAAAATAAATTAACCTGTCCTAAAAAGCTTTTAGCTAAAACATATGAAAATTATAAAAGTGACGATATTTATAAAGGCGTAATTGATGAAATGTGTCATTTTATTAAAAACAATATAGAGCTAGATGATGTTGATTACATATCAGGAGGAGAGAGAAGGGATTGGTTTTTTTCTCTTCCCATATCTAAAATTCTAAAAAAACCTCATGTAACAATATATAAGGATTTAGATACTGTTATAACATATGATGATAACATAGAACATTTAAAAAATTTAAATGGGGGAAAAGTACTGCATATAGCAGACCTTATAACTGAAGCTTCAAGCTATGAAAGGGCATGGATACCTGCAATAAAAGAAAAAGGCGGACAAATCCAGTGGAGTGTTGTGGTTGTAGATAGAATGCAAGGTGGTGGAGAACTTCTTTTAAAAAATGGAATCAAGTCTTTTTCCATGATAAATATAGATGCTAATTTTTTCAAAGAAGTTTTGGCAATGGGTATTATTAATCAGGAACAATTTGAGATGATAAATGAATATCTAGATAATCCTAAAGAGTCAATGGCTAATTTTTTAAAGAAAAATCCTGACTTTTTAAAAGAATCTCTTGCCTCTGACAGCCAAGACAGTAAAAGGGCAAAACTATGCATAGAAAAAGATATTTATGGATTGAAAGGAAATATATTAGAGTAATTTTTAAAAGGAGGAAAGATTTTGGAAAGAATAGATAGCCATGTTTCCACAGAAGATATGGAAAGGCAAAAAGAATTTATACAGCTAGTTGCAGATAAAAATGACGGAAAAATCCCAAAATACTACTTGAACACTTTTGGATGTCAAATGAATGAACATGATTCTGAAAAATTAGCAGGAATGCTTTCTAATATGGGATATATTGAAACTGATGATGTAAATGAATCTGACCTTATTATATACAATACCTGTTGTGTTCGGGAACATGCAGAACAAAAGGTATACGGTCATTTAGGTGCTTTAAAGAAGCTAAAGGAGGATAAACCAGAACTTAAAATTGCAATATGTGGATGTATGATGCAGCAAGAGGAAGTGGTTAGTCATATCAAGAAGACGTATAGACATGTTGACTTGATTTTTGGAACTCATAATCTGCATAAATTTCCAGAGCTCCTTTTNAAATCTTTTGGAAGAAAAAAAACACTTATTGATGTATTAAATACAGATGGAAAGATTGTAGAAAATGTTCCTGTTGAGAGAAAAGACAGTGTCAAAGCATGGATTACAGTTATGTATGGCTGCAATAATTTTTGCTCATATTGCATTGTCCCATATGTACGTGGAAGAGAAAGAAGCAGGGAAATTAGAGATATAAAAGAAGAGGTAATGACGTTAGGACGTCAAGGGTTTAAGGAGATAACACTTCTTGGCCAAAATGTAAACTCTTACGGGAAGGATTTAGACAACAAAGTAAACTTTGCAGAGCTTTTATACCAATTAAACGAAATCCCTGGAATTGAAAGAATTAGATTTTTAACTTCCCATCCAAAGGATTTATCAGAGGAACTTATATATGCAATGAGAGATTTAAGTAAAGTCTGTGAACACTTGCATCTTCCTTTTCAAGCTGGAAGTACAAAGGTTTTAAAGGAAATGAACCGGGGATATACAAAGGAACAATATTTAGAACTTGTTATGAAAGTAAAAGAAAATATTCCGGATATTTCACTTACAACAGATATAATTGTGGGTTTTCCAGGAGAAACTGACGAAGATTTTGAAGATACGTTAGATGTTATAGAAAAAGTTCGGTTTGATTCTGCTTACACATTTTTATATTCAAAAAGAACAGGAACACCTGCAGCAAAAAGTAAAAATCAAATTTCAGATGAAGTAAAAAAAGAAAGATTTGAAAAACTTTTAACTCTGCAAAATACAATAAGTAGAGAGATTAATGAAACATTTTTAGGGAAAAAAGTAGAAATTCTTGTTGAGGGAATTAGTAAAACAAACGATAATATATATACAGGAAGAACAAGAGGAAATAAAATAGTTAATTATAAGGGAAGTAAAGATGATATTGGCAAATTAAAAAACATATTAATAGATGATATTAAAACATGGTCGCTAGAAGGAAAGGAAATTACAAAATAGTGAGGATATACTTATGAAAAGATTTGTTTTTGTTGTTGCCATAATAGTAGTATTTTTTTCTATATTCAATATATTTGAAGTTTACGGAAATGAAGATATTAAAGTTTCTGTTAATGACACTTTAATAACATTTGACGTAAATCCTGTTATTATAAATGGCAGGACTATGGTAGCTGTTAGAAGTATTTTTGAAAATTTAGATGCACAGGTTAAGTGGTTTGAGGAAACAAAAACAGTTCTTATTTTAAAAGAAGATGTCCGAATTTATTTAATTATTGACAGCAAAAATGCTTATGTGAATGAAAAACTAGTTAAACTTGATGTTCCTGCTGCTATAGTGAATGGAAGAACTTTAGTTCCAATAAGGTTTATTTCAGAAACTTTAGGTGGAAAAGTATCTTGGGATCCAGGAAGCAGGACGGTGGAGATAAATACATTTGACTACCCTTATGCCTATAATGAAGATATTAGCATAGAGTCTTTAAGTGAAAAATATAAAGACAATATGGAATTGCTAATAGGGGCACCTTTAGATTATATTGTGTTTTTATTTGGTATGCCAAATAGAGTGGATTTGAGTAAATATGGATTTGAATGGTATATTTATAATTCTGACTTGGAAAAATACCTTATGGTGGGTATAAAAAATAAAGTTGTAGTAGGCCTTTATTCTAATTCTAAACACTATAAGTTAAAAGAAAGTATTGGCTTTAATACACCTAAAGAAAAGACATCTGAAATATTTGGAACCCCATTAGACTTTATTTTGAAAGGCAATACCAGATATATGTTAAACACAAAAGATTCCAGTGACAAAAAAACTGAGTATCAGATGTATAACGTTAAAAACAGATACTATGCTACAATTTTTTATGACATACATAATGAAGAAAAAGTAACTTCATTTATGCTTATAGACTATGAAACGGAAAATTCCCTAAAAGGGTATTATGGAAAGCCTTCAAAAGAATTGAGGGAAAGCTATGAAAGGCAATTATTTGACCTTGCAAATACAGTAAGAAAAAGATATAATAAACCTTCTTTTAATTTTGATGAAAAAGCTGCTGCTGTAGCAAGAGAACACAGTATGGATATGTCCACAAAGGACTATTTTGACCATATAAATTTAAAGGGTCAAAGTCCCTTTGACAGATTGAAAAATGGAGGGATTAGTTATAGCTATGCAGGTGAAAATATTGCAACGGGTCAAATGTGTGCAGTATTTGCTCACGAAGCTTGGATGAATTCAACACAAGGACACAGGGAAAACATCCTTGGGGATTTTACACATTTAGGTGTGGGTGTTTATTTAGATTCTAAAGGGAATACCACATACACACAGAACTTTTATACACCGCTAAAAAGCAAAAGACCTTTTTTTAGATTTTACCACTAAACAATAGACATTTAAAATTAATTGTTAAGTTTTAAGTTGTTTTATGATAAAATATATAGTCTGAACTTTTGTATTTAACATCTTTCAACACAGCAATGAACAAAATAAATTAATTAAAAAGGGTGATTAATATGGATATCTTAGAAAAAGCAAAAGAACTCGGAACAATGATAGGGACATCAAAACAGATGAGTGCCTTTAAAAAATGGGAAGCCGACTTAGAAAGAGACCATAAAGCAAGAGCCATATTACGTGAATATCAAACTTTGCAGACTGAAATGATGCGTGCAGCTCATGAAGATGCAGAAAAGGAAACATTAGACAGAATAAAAGAAAAACTTTCAGTTAAATTTGATGAAATTAATAAATGTGACATAACTAGAAATTATCTTGAGTCAAAGGACAAGCTAGACAGTCTTATAAAAAAGGTAAATGATGTACTGGTATACTCTATTACAGGTGAAGAACAATGTTTAGGAGAAAGATGCAGTTCTTCCTGTGGAGGATGCAGGTAAATTTTATATAGTATGATGGTTTGTGACATCAATGTGACAAATTGTAGAGAGAGGTAAGATAAAATGGCAACACTGACACCTATGATGCAACAATATGTTGAAATAAAGGAACAATACAAAGATTGCATCCTTTTTTTCAGATTAGGGGATTTCTATGAAATGTTTTTTGAAGATGCAAAGATAGCATCTAGAGAACTTGAAATAACTCTAACTAGCAGGGAATGCGGATTAGATGAAAAGGCTCACATGTGTGGAGTTCCTTTTCATTCCGCTGATTCCTATATTTCCAAGCTNGTAAACAAAGGCTATAAGGTAGCTATTTGTGAACAGGTAGAAGATCCAGCACAGGCTAAGGGGATAGTAAAAAGAGATGTGGTTCGGGTTGTTACACCAGGAACTGTAACAGAATCTTCAATGCTTGAAGAAAAGAAAAACAATTACTTAATGTCTATATACAAATTAAAAAGCTATTTTGGATTGGCTGTAACAGATCTTTCCACTGGTGAATTTTTGGCAACTTCTATAACACTAGGCAATACCATAGGAAAGCTTTTTGATGAATTAGCCAAGTTTTCACCTTCTGAAATTATAGTAAATGGGGAGTTTGAGAAGGATACTAATTTAGCTAAATCTATAAAAGACAGATTTAATGTATATATATCTAAAATGGATGATAAATTCTTTTCTAAAGATTTTTCATGTGACAAATTAAATAGTTATTTTAAAGATTATCAATTTGAATTTAATGATTTTAATTTATATATAAATGCATCAGGTGCCCTTTTAGGCTATCTTGAACAGACCCAAAAGATGAATTTAAGCCATATTCAAAATTACACCAAATACGAAATAGAAGAATATATGGTTTTGGATATTTCAACAAGAAGAAATTTAGAACTTACTGAAACAATGAGGGAAAAGTCCAGAAAAGGTTCTCTACTTTGGGTTTTAGACAGAACAATGACATCTATGGGAGGAAGAACTTTAAGAAAGTGGGTTGAACAGCCACTAATAAATTTATATGATATAAATGACAGACTTAAAAGTGTAAATGAGTTAAAAGAAAACTTCATGATAAGAATGGAAATAAGAGAACTTCTAAAAAGAGTTTATGATATAGAAAGACTTATGGGGAAAGTTATTTTAGGGAGTGCAAATTGCAGGGACTTAATTGCAATTAAAAATTCTATAGCTCAAATCCCCTATATTAAAGAACTTTTAAAAAATCTTAATGAAAGCCTTAATGTTAAGTACTATAATGAATTGGATCTACTTTTGGATGTACATGATTTGTTAGAAAGGGCAATTGTTGACGAACCACCTGTTTCAGTAAAGGAAGGTGGAATCATAAAAGAAGGCTTTAATGAGGAAGTGGATAAATATAAAAAAGCATCAAGAGAAGGTAAAAACTGGATTGTATCTTTAGAAAGCAAAGAGCGTGAAAAAACAGGTATTAAAAATTTAAAAATAGGATATAACAAAGTTTTTGGATATTATATAGAAGTTACTAAGTCATATTATTCTCAAGTTCCTATGGAATATGTGAGAAAACAGACTCTTGCAAACTGTGAAAGATACATAACAGAAGAATTAAAAAACATTGAGGATACAGTTTTAGGTGCACAGGAACGGCTTATTGAACTTGAGTATAATTTATTTACAAAAGTTAGAGAGACGGTATCAAAAGAGATAAATAGAATAAAGACAACAGCACAATCTCTTTCAAACATAGATGTTTTATGTACCTTAGCAGAAGTTGCAGACAGAGAAAATTATGTTATGCCAAAAGTTATAAATGGCGATGATATAGAGATTACTGATGGCCGCCACCCGGTAGTTGAAAAAATGATTAATGAAGGTGAATTTGTACCTAATGATACCCACCTTGACAAAGGGGAAAATTTAATTTCCATTATAACAGGACCTAATATGTCTGGTAAATCAACATATATGAGGCAGGTTGCATTGATTGTGCTTATGGCGCAGATTGGAAGTTTTGTTCCTGCCAAAAACGCCAAAATAGGAATTGTTGATAGAATATTTACACGTGTGGGTGCCTCAGATGATTTAGCATCAGGACAGAGTACTTTTATGGTGGAGATGACAGAGGTTGCAAATATATTAAACAACGCAACTGGTAAAAGTTTATTGATTTTAGATGAAATAGGCAGAGGAACTAGTACTTACGACGGCCTTAGCATTGCCTGGTCTGTTATTGAATTTGCAGCAAATAAAGAAAAGCTTGGAGCAAGGACACTTTTTGCAACTCACTACCATGAACTTACTGAATTAGAAAACAGTTTAGACGGCATAAAAAACTACTGCATTGTTGTTGAAAAAAAAGGTGATGATATTATCTTTTTAAGAAAAATTAAAAGAGGGGGCGCAGATGACAGCTATGGAATTGAAGTTGCTAAGCTTGCTGGGGTGCCGCTTCCTGTAATAAACAGAGCAAAGGAAATATTAAAGGAATTAGAAAATGCAGATATAAGCAAAAGAGAGAGAAGAACAAAAAAAGGTAAAAAACCTATTGGTGGTCAAATTGATATTTTTTCATTTAATAGCGCCCAAAGAAACAGTAATGAAGTTTTATCTGATTTAAAAGAAATGGACATTAGCACTCTTACACCATTAGATGCACTAAATACACTATATAATCTGCAAAAGAAAGTAAGAGATTGCAGCTAAAGTGAAAAATATTTAGTTAAANTATAGATTTAGGTTTTTATTTACAGGATTTAAATACAGTATTTTAGGAAGGTTATATTTATGGGACAAATTGTAATACTTGACGAAAATACATCTAATCAAATAGCGGCTGGAGAAGTTGTTGAAAATCCTGCATCAGTTGTAAAGGAACTTATAGAAAACTCCATTGATGCAGGGAGTTCAAATATAACAGTAGAAATTCAAAAAGGTGGAATAACTCAAATTAAAGTAATTGACAATGGTTGTGGAATGGAAGAAGACGATGTTTTAATTGCTTTTGAAAGGCATGCAACAAGTAAAATTAGAAGTTCTAATGATCTAGATGGGATTTCAACATTAGGTTTTAGAGGAGAAGCACTAGCAAGTATAGCATCAGTATCTGTTGTTGAACTTACATCAAAAACTAAAGATAAGTCATTTGGAAGCTATGTCAGATTAAAAGGCGGTGTGGTGGAAGAGATAAGTCAAGTGGGATGTCCTGTTGGGACAAGTTTTACAGTCAATGATTTGTTTTTTAACACCCCTGCAAGATTTAAATTTTTAAAAAAAGATTCTACAGAGGCAGGATATATTTCAGATATTGTAAATAGAATAGCATTAGGAAATCCTCATATATCTTTTAAGCTTATAAATAATAAAAAAACAGTTGTACATACACCAGGAAATAATGATCTTCTTAGCACAATATTTAGTATATACGGAAAAGAAACTGCAAAAGAATGTGTAAAAATTTCTTATAAAGATGATATGTTCAAAATAGATGGATTTGCAGGAAAACCTTCTATATCAAGGTCTACTAGAAGCTGGCAATCCATTTACATAAACGGAAGATATATTAAAAATAAAACTATATCAGCTGCCATTGATGAGGCCTACAAAACAAGCCTTATGAAAAACAAATTTGCTTTTGTTGTTTTAAAGATAAAAGTTAATCCTGTTTTAGTTGATGTTAATGTACATCCTACAAAAATGGAAGTACGGTTTACAAATGAACAAGATGTATTTAGGGCTGTATATTATGCTATAAATAACGCCCTTTTAAGTGAATCTCTTGTTAAAAATATTGAAATTAAAAATAAAAAAAATAATGTTTTTAATTATGAAATTGATTCAAAAGAACAAGAATATGTTCAGCAAGGAATTGGAGATATAAAAAGTGAAGAGACCTTCTCTTCTAAAGAATTAATTGAACCTATAATAAAAGAGTCTACCCCCACAGTAGACATACAAGCTGAAAATATTGAAATTAAAAAAGTACATATAGATGAAAAAAACGCTCAAGAAGCATTGAATGCTAGTAATACTAATGATTTAAGCACTATAGAATTAAGTACTATAGAAAAAAAAGAAGAAATATCACATAAAAACCTTGAAAATAACAGCAACAAAGAGGATAATAAAGAAGATAATAAAGAGCATTATAAAGAATATAGCAAAAAAAAGGAATTTGAAGAAAACATACTTGTTGACTCAAAAATCATAGGACAAATTTTTTCAACATATATTATACTTCAAAGTGGTGAAAATTTGTTTTTAATTGATCAACATGCAGCCCATGAGAGAATAGTTTTTGAAAGTTTAAAAGAAAAGTACTATAAAGAAGAAAGTTTAGCTCAATATTTATTAGAGCCTATTGTTATAGAACTTACAAATCAAGAGGTAGAATTTATAAATGATAAAAATGAAACCCTCAATAAATTAGGTTTTATTATTGAAAATTTTGGTGATAATTCTATTATACTAAGATCGGTACCTGCAAACAGTGAAAGTGGCTGTGTAAAGGAAGCATTTTTAGATGTTTTGGATTTTTTAATGTCAGAGAATAAAAAGGACAATGTTTATATTGCAGAGGAAATACTTTATAAAATGGCATGTAAGGGTGCTGTTAAAGCCAATGAAAAACTTGGGAGTATTGAGATTCAAAATATTTTAAAAAAGCTTTCACAAATTAAAAACCCTTATACTTGTCCTCATGGCAGACCGACAATTATTAAAATCACAAAATATGAATTAGAAAAGATGTTTAAAAGGATAGTTTAAGGATATGGATAATGTAATAGTTATTGTGGGACCTACAGCTTCAGGAAAAACAAAGGTCTCAATAGAACTTGCTAAAGAAATACAAGGTGAAATAGTATCTGCCGATTCAATGCAGGTGTATAAATATATGGATATAGGGACAGCCAAACCAAATAAAGAAGAAATGGCTGGAATAAAACACTACCTTATAGATGAAGTAGAGCCTGATGAAGAATTTAGTGTTGCAAAATATCAAAAACTTGCATACAAATATATTGGAGAAATTTTAAAAAAGGGGAAAATTCCAATAGTATGCGGCGGCACAGGACTTTACATCAATTCTCTTATTTACAACATTGAATTTGCTGATACCATTTGTGACTGGAAATTAAGAGAAGAACTTACAGAAGAAGCGAAAAAATATGGAAATGAATACATTCACAACAAACTAAAAGCCATTGACCCAAAAGCTGCTGAAAAAATACATATGAACAATGTTAAAAGGGTAATAAGGGCTATAGAAGTATATACTTACACCAACAAGCCAATTTCTTTACATCAGGAGGAGTCTTTAAAAAACCCTCCTAAATATAACTATATTATTATAGGGCTTAATAAAGAAAGAAAAAGGCTTTATGAAGATATAGAAAAAAGAGTAGACATAATGATGGAAGAAGGCTTAGTGGAGGAAGTAAGAAATTTAATGGAAATGGGGTATGATAAAGATACTATTGCTATGCAGGGGTTAGGTTATAAGGAAATAATGTCATATTTAAAGGACGAAATTTCCAAAGAAGATGCGTTATATGTCTTAAAAAGAGATACAAGACGATATGCAAAAAGACAGATTACTTGGTTTAAAAAGCTAGAAAATATTTACTGGATTAAATTAGATGAAATAAGTGGGAAAAAAGAAATTATAGAAAAAATCAAATATCATATTGCAAGACATGGAATTATCTTGTAGAATATAAAATGTAGCATGTATTTTTTTAAAAAATAATTTTATAAAAGAAAGAAAATAAAGAGAGAAAAAGAGGAGGATTATTTGTGACTAAGAATACTATTAATTTACAAGATGTCTTTTTAAATCAGGTAAGGAAAGAACATATTCCTGTTACAGTCTATCTTACTAATGGATTCCAACTAAAGGGATTAGTTAAGGGATTTGATAACTTTACTGTTGTTTTAGATAGCGATGGGAGGCAACAACTAATTTACAAACATGCTATTTCTACAATTAGTCCAATGAAATTGGTTAATCTTATTTTTAATGACCCTAGAACCAACGAATAATAATTTATATGCTACTAATTTTACTTTTGAAAAGGTAATCTATAAATAAGAAATTCTTGTAGTTCCTTTAAATATGACATACGGGTAAAAAAGAGACTTCAAAAGTGAGAAGTCTCTTTTAGCCATGTTTAGAAAGTATCTGTGTTTGTAAGGCTAAAAATCACATTTTTCTAAAAACACCTATTACTTTACCTAAAATCAATAAATCCTCTCTTACTATAATAGGATCTAAATATTTATTTTCTGGTTGAAGTCTGATATGTTCTTTTTCACGATAAAAAGTTTTTACAGTTGCTTCATCTCCAATTAGAGCCACTACTATATCTCCATTTAAAGCGGTAGACTGCTGTTTTACCAGTATATAGTCATTATCAAAAATACCAGCTTCTATCATACTGTCCCCTCTTACCTTTAGCATAAATGCGGAAGAATTTTGAACAAAATCTACAGGCAGCGGGAAAGTATCTTCTATATTTTCAACTGCTAATATAGGTTGGCCTGCGGTAACTTTACCAACTATAGGCACATCAACAAGTTCTTTTTTATTATAATAATTATCAGAATTATAATTATCAGAATTTTTTAAATTTTCTTTTTTGTTATTTTTTAAAACTTTAAGAGCACGTGGTTTTGAAGGGTCTTTTACTATATATCCTTCCTTTTCTAACTTAGTTAAGTAGCTGTGTACTGTAGATGTAGATTTAAAACCAACGGCTTGGCATATTTCTCTTACTGAAGGGGGATAACCCTTAGTTTCTATTTCTTTATTTAAAAATTCAAGAATATCCTGTTGTTTTTTAGTAAGTTTATTTTTCATTATTTCACCTCAAAAATATTTGTTTTAAGGGTATTATATCACATTATTTTTAAAAAAACAAACTAATGTTCGATAAAAGTATTGACACAAGAACTAATGTTCGATATAATTCTTTATAAGAACACATGTTCCTAAGATCGTTTGTTTGGGAGTTGGTTTTGATGAAAAAAAGATATATTTTAAAAAACAAAAAAAGATTTATATGTTTTATTGCCTTTATTTTAACTTCAATGTTTATAATAATATCAATGGCTAATATTTATGGATATAAAGAAGAGTGCTATGAAGTTATAAAAATTAAAAGTGGAGATACCTTGTGGGATATTGCGCAAAGCTACAATACAAGAGGCGATATAAGAGAATACATACATAGAATAATAGAAATAAATAACTTAGAAAATAGTGAAATTAAAGCAGGTGCTGAACTTATAATTATTGTTGAATAGTACTAAAAAGTTTATTGCCCAAAACCCTTTAAAAAAAGTTATTCTTCTGATAAAATGATTTATGCAAAAATATAAATTTGGGGAGAAGGATCATGACTGGATGGCTTGTTGTAAATCATTTTATCAAATCAAAAAAGTTTTTGGAGATATTTAGCATGCTCCAAGAAGCAGCAGAAAAACAAAATATTAATTTAATAAAAAAAACAAATGTTGAATTGATGTGTGGCTTATTTGATTATGATAACATTAACATTTTTGAAAAACCAAGCTTTATTTTATTTTGGGATAAGGATATAAGGCTTGCAACCTTTTTAGAGGAAAAGGGTTTTAGGCTTTTTAATTCCGCATCTGCAATTGAAATATGTGATGACAAATCATTATCACATATAAAATTATTCCAAAGTGGAATTAAAACACCTAAAACAATTATAGGTCCTAAAACTTATAGGGATATTAATTATGAAAATGAAGAATTTATTGATATGATAATAAAAAATCTAGGTTTCCCCTTAATAGTAAAAGAGTGCTTTGGCTCTTTTGGTCA
>JGI24710J26742_10002577_pt1 | contig 15924 bp, 9 predicted proteins | sample BioPla2DNA2_FD_26742 | JGI IMG/M metagenome (IMG submission 26742) | reverse complement strand
TCCCTACCAATATAATTGGTCTCAAGGAGGCAATAATGCAGAAATATCAGATCTAGTAGAAGGAGTCTATTCCTGTATAATCACAGATGCTCACGGATGCACAACAAACCTCCAGGATACCATCCATAAAATCAATCCACTGCATGTTGTTGAGATTATAGGTAATCGTGAAACCTGCAATCAACAGAATGGATCTATTCAGATTACACTTGCAGAAGGAACTCCCCCATATGAATACCTTTGGAACAGTGCTAACGGTTCTTCCGGTAGTGAACTCACTCAATTAGTCGGTGACTATTATTTTGTTACCATAACTGATCAATATGGTTGTACTGACACTACCTCAATAGAGATTAGCAGTGTAAATTTTAGTGTTTCAGTTGCAGAAATCACTCCTTCTTACTGTGATCGCAACAATGGTACTGTTACGCTGGCCTTGACGGGAGATGTTGAAAATCCTTTCATTGATTGGGGTCCTATTTTACATCATAACGACTTGTATGCTCATCGTCTTTCCGGTGGAATTTACACAGTATACATCGCAGATTACGGGTGTATTGATTCGATCACATTTGAGATTGAAGATATTCCTAGACCTATTGCCTGTTTCGATTACGATCCTACTGGTGAACTTGAAATCAACCAAATGGTTTATTTTTATAACTGTTCTTCTCATGGAGAATTTTATGAATGGGATTTTGGAGATGGTTATACCTATACTGAATACAATGCACAACATGCATATTATGGTGGAGGAAAATATGAAGTAACCCTGTACACCTCCAATCAATATGGCTGTATTGACTCCACCAGTGTATTCATTATTGTTAGAGGAGGAGTCACTGTACATATTCCTAATGCATTTACACCCGATCAGGATGGATTTAATGATGTTTTTCTTCCTTTATTCTCCTTAATCAATGAAACAGGTTATCAGTTGACCATTTTTAATCGTTGGGGTCAGATTGTTTTTCATACTACTAATCCTACAGATGGATGGGATGGAACCTATCGCAATAAGGAAGCTCTTGCCGGAACATATGGTTACGTGCTTATTTTCCAAGATGAGGCTGGAAAAAAATTCAAGCGTGTCGGCTCATTACACTTAATCAGATAGGTTAATAAAACGTAAAAACGTTCTATTTTAAGCTAAAATTTTCATTTCCACCATTTTAGCCATTTAAAGATTTTACGTAAACTATCTTTAACTTTTATATGATAATAGTAGTTTTTTTCTTAAAAACGTAACAAAATCCTAATATAAGAGTATAATATACAAAACATTAAGGTCATAAAAACTAATTTATATCCTTTTGAACACTTAAGTTTGATATTATCCACTAATTCGATGAGGCAACTTGCGCTTTTTCTGTTTATTTTATTCAACTTCTCATTAATTAATGGGCAGGTTGTGACTATCGGAAGTGGAAACAATACAAATACATCAATTCCCAGTGTTTTAAGTCAAAATTACAGCTACTCACAACAGATTTACACAGCCTCTGAATTGGATGGTGCTGCACCCATTTGCGGAATATCCCTATTCAAAACCTCAAGTGGTACAATCTATCGTTATGTTACCGTCTATTTAGGAAACACGGAACAATCGGAGTTTAGTTCTAATGACAACTGGATTCCAGCCGGTGAACTAACAGTTGTTTTCTCCGGCATTGTCAAGTTTCTACCCAACACATGGAGCTATATTAGTTTTGACACCCCATTTCAATATGATGGAGTCGATAATCTTGTAATCGCCTTTGATGACAATACTCAAATTAAGGAGGCTGCTCAAACATTCAAGACTTTTAGTACACCCAATGGTTCTATCTACAAGAGTTCCGATATAAGCAATCCTGACCCCGCCTCTCCACCGGTAGGAACACGTGTTCACGCACGCAATCAAATAAAAATCCATAAGTGTACTCCAACACCGATGTCTAATTCTCCTATTCATACCTGTGATTTATTATATTCAGATCCAGGGGGGATGGACAATTATAGCCCCAATCAAAATTTTACACAAGTGATTACCAGTAGCTCTCCGAACAGTCGTTTGGAGGTACGCTTTTTAGATTTTAATTTGGCTGATGGGGACACTCTTTGGATATACAACGGAAACAGCACCAATGCTCCACTTGTTGGAATTTTCGGAGTTTATGTCAATCCTTTTAGTTTTACCTCATCAGGAGGTTCACTCACTTTTAAATTTAAAAGCGATAACAGCATTGAATCTGCAGGCTGGTTAGCTCAAATTGAATGTCGGAGTTGCACTCCTGTTGCTACTACCACCGGATCACCCTGTCAGCCCGATCCTAACAGTATCACCGGCTATGCAGCCAAACCTTTCTGTACTGATGAGAATCCAATGGGTATCACTTATCCATCCGGAATATCGGGCAGTACAGAATCATACATTACCGCTCCCGGTTGTCTTGGTTCAACTCCGGCACCAGCATGGTACTTTATGCGCATCAATACTCCCGGCGATCTATTGATCTACATTTCCCAGACTTCAATTGCAAGCGGTGCCGGGATAGATGTCGATTTTGCCTGCTGGGGTCCTTTTTATGCTGATAATCAAAATGACTTTATGCAACGATGGTGTTGTGGAGAATATAATCTTTATGACGAGAGTGCTTCAACTCACAGGCCTCCAAATGGAGTACATACCAATGATATGGGCGGTTATCCCATCTCTAATCTTGTTGACTGCTCCTACCATATTGAATCCACAGAATGGGCATTTATTCCCAATGCTCAAGAGGGGCAATACTACATTCTGCTGATCACCAATTACAGACGCCACCCGGGGATAATCTATTTTAATACTGTTTCGGAATATACTACAGCTACTACCGATTGTTCCGTTTTGGCATCAATCACCGGCAGTGGTCATATTTGCGAGGGAGAATCTATCTACCTTAACTCCAACAACAACCAGCCCGATATCACGCACTCCTGGAGTGGTCCTAACGGATTTACATCTACTTATCCCAACCCAATCATTCCCGGTGCCACTTCAGCAAACTCGGGAACTTATTACTTAACTGTTACCAATCAGGCAGGAAACTCTTCTACTGACAGTACACAGGTATTTGTGCACCCCATTCCATCCGTTACGTTAAGCAGTAGCGCTCTGAGCATTTGTTCGGGCGAATCAGTGACACTCACTGCTGATGGAGCCAACAGCTACAGTTGGAGTCACGATTTAGGACCCGGCAGCCAACACACTACCATCCCCCCCAATAATACTAATTACATAGTAATAGGAAATAGTTATGGATGTATAGATACAGCACAAATCACGATTACAGTAAATCCTTCACCGCAAGTCCAAATCCAGGAACCAATGGGCGAAATGTGTCCCAATAGCGCTACCATATCAATTAATAGCATCTCTTTCGGAGGATCTCCGGGATATAGCTATTCGTGGTCAGGTGTTGGTATTGTAAATCAAAATAGCAGCACAACACAATTTACCCCAAATATTACGCACTGTGATACTGAAATTCCTGTTACATTGGAAGTTACTGACCAGAATCTTTGCACAGGACGCGATTCGATTTCCATCAACGTCTCTGACATTATTAACCCCCAATTTACAACACTTCCTTTTCCTTTTCAATATGCAACAGGAACTTTCCCTAACTATACAATGCCTGATCTCACCGATTTAGTCCGCAACAACAGCAGCGATAACTGTTGGAATATCAATCAGTTAAATATCTCACAAAGCATTGCAGCAGGAGCTATCCTCAATGAAAACTGCTACGTTCAGGTGACTGTAACAGATCCTTGTGGTAATAGTTCTACTGCTTCAGTTCGCATTATTATTCCGTTCTATGTTCAGATGACCGATTCAACTCAGGTTAGCTGTTTTGGGGGCAATGATGGAAGTGCAACTGTCAGTGGTTACGGCGGCATTCCGCCTTATCAATACCAATGGAGTAATTCCGCTTCACCAGGAGGTACTGTTAATTCATCTTTACAAGCGGGCAACTATCAGGTAACAGTTACAGACTCACTAGGTGTCTCATTGAGTGCCTATGTCACTATTACACAACCGAACTTATTATCTGTTAATTACACTACAACTGATACGTACTGTGAACGAAATAACGGAAAGTTCGAAGTGATTCCCGCCGGTGGGACTCCACCTTACCAATATAGTTGGTCAAATGGAGAAAATAGTGCACAAGTATTAAGTCTGGAAGCAGGACTCTATTCTTGTACCATCACTGATATTCATGGATGTACAACGAGCCTCCACGACACTATTCATAAACTCAATCCGATGGAAATAACCGGGATTATTGGTTATCGTGAAACCTGCAATCAACATAATGGAGCAATTGAAATTACATTCTCAGGAGGAACTGCACCATACGAATACCAATGGAATAGTGGCAGTGGTTCTTCCGGCAACAATATCACCCAATTAGCCAGTGGCTACTATTTCGTTACTGTAACTGATCAATATGGTTGTACTGACACCACCTCCGTCGAAATCGGTGGTGTGGATTTTACTGCTTCAGTTCTGGAAGTCACTCCTTCGTACTGTGAGCAAAACGACGGTACTGTTACGCTATCCCTAACGGGAGATGTTGAAAATCCCCATATTGATTGGGGACCTGTTTTGCATCATAACCACTTATATGCTTATCAGCTTTCCGGTGGAAGTTACACGGTATATGTGGAGGATTATGGTTGTGTGGACACAGTCACCTTTGAAATCGAAGAGATTCCCAAACCTGTTGCCTGTTTTGAGCATGAACCCAATAACGAGCTTATGGTCAACCAACTGATCTATTTTTTCAACTGTTCTACAGATGGTGAGTCTTACGAATGGAAATTAGGTGATGGTTCAAGTTACGTCGGATATGATGCCCAACATCGATACCTTAGTACGGGAATCTACAAGGTAACCCTTGTCACAACCAATCAATACGCCTGTGTTGATTCCTCAAGTGTAAACATTCTCATTTCAGGAGAAATTACAGTATTTATACCGAACTCTTTTACACCCAATCATGATGGAGTTAATGACGTTTTTATTCCTATTTTCTCCTCTGTGAGTGAAACCGGGTATCAGTTGAGTATTTTTAATCGTTGGGGTGAGATTATTTTCCAAACCACCAATCCTTCAGATGGATGGGATGGTACTCATCAGAATAAAGCAGTCCCCAGCGGAACATATAGTTATCTCCTTTACTTCCAGAATGACAATGGAAAGGGATTCAAGCGTACCGGTTCAATAAACCTGATCAGATAAAAAGGCATATGGACTCTACTCTTGATGAGAAGGAGTTCTTTCTAATATTTCAGCCATTTAAACAACTCACGATACGTAACTTTCTTTCCGTACATCAGAACACCAACGCGATAAATCTTAGCTGCAAACCAAACGCAGAGGATAAAGAAAGCCACAGCAATAGCCATGGATGCAAAGAGTTGATCCGCCGGTACTCCGGAAGGCAAACGAATCATCATAGCAATTGGTGAGGTCAATGGAATCATAGAAAACCAGAATGCAATCGATCCATTGGGATCCTCAGTAATGGGCACTATAAGTACCATTGCAAGAATAAGCGGAATAGTCACCGGCATCGTAAACTGTTGTGAATCAGCCTCATTATCCACCGCAGAACCCACTGCAGCAAAGAGTGCTGCATAAATCAGGTATCCTATCAAAAAATAGAAAAGGAAACAGAGTAAGAGTGCGGTAAAAGAGATATTGAAATAGTTATCAATCTTCGTAAAAATAGAGGTTTGTGCAGTTGGTGCACTATCAACATCTGCCATGGGTACTTGTACTCCATCGGGTAAAGTAGCCGCTTGTTCTGCCACCTCGGGAGTTACCTCAAAAAGTGTAGGAGCAGAAAGTTGAACTCCATATATAATTGCAAATGTTAATACAACCCATATCAAAAACTGTGTTAACCCAACCATTGCTATTCCAACAATCTTACCCATCATCAATTGAATCGGTTTTACCGATGAGATCAACACTTCTACAATCCGGTTTGTTTTTTCCTCCAGTACTCCCCTCAAAACTTGAGAAGCAAAGAGAAAAATAAAGAAATAGATTGCCATACCACTGAACACACCCACTACACGTACCAAATCAGCATTGCTCTCCTTTTCATTGCCTGCAGCATCAATCTTTATATTGGAAACCGAACTTTTAGTCAAGCTCTTCATCTTCTCATAATTCACCGGATCAATCTGGAAACTATCGATCAACACCCGATCAAAGAGCAGTTTATCTATCTGACTCTCAATCACAGAGCTAAAATTCATCGAGGGCTCCTCTTTAAAGAAAAGATTGGTTTTAATTGCCTGGGTTCCTTCTAAAATGTGCAAAACGGCATCATACCCTGCATCAAATGACTCCGACTTAATCAGTTCCACATCTCCGCTACGATAGACAAACTTTGTTTTATCCGTATCAGTAAATTTATTGATAAAAAAATCATTATCATCCACTACTACCACTTTCATCACCTTTTGAGTCTGTTGAGCTACAATCACGGGAACCACAAAAAGGGCAGCCATTAGAATTGGCCCAATTATCGTCATAATAATAAAGCTTTTCTTCTTAACCCGTGTCAGATACTCTCGTGCAATAATCAGTTTAATCTTATTCATTACTTTGTAGCGTTAACCTGTTTGATAAAAATAGAATTCATAGAAGGTAATATCTCTTCGAATGAAACAATAGTTCCAAGAGGGATCAGAGTGTTTAATAGCGTATTACCGTTTACACCTTCATTCATTTGAAATTTAAGCGTCAAACCCAATGGAGAAAGACGACTCTCTTTTAACGTAAAGAGGTCATTGTCTTTTAAATTTGAAAGTAATTCTTCGCCTGTATCAATAGTAACCTCAAAAAGATGCTCCTTAAATTGCTGTTTGATGTCGTGAAGATTTCCCTCCAGAACCTTTTTGGATTTATTAATTAAAACAATATCATCGCAAATCTCCTCTACCGATTCCATGTTGTGTGTTGAAAGAATGATGGTTGTTCCCTCTTCTTTCAATCTCAAAATCTCCGTTTTAATGATATTGGTGTTAATCGGGTCAAATCCGCTAAATGGCTCATCCAGGATCAAAAAATCGGGTTGATGTATAATTGTAGTGATAAACTGAACTTTCTGCTGCATCCCTTTGGAAAGCTCCTCTACTTTTTTATCCCACCATCCTACAATTTCAAACTTTCTGAACCAGTAGACCAAACGTTCCAAAGCAATCTGTTTGCTAACTCCCTTAAGTTGAGCCAGATACAAAGCCTGCTCCCCTACTTTCATCTTTTTGTAGAGTCCACGCTCTTCCGGAAGATATCCAATCCGCTCCACATCATCTTTTTGAATGGGACGTCCATCAAAGAATATCGTTCCATTATCCGGAGCTGTGATCTGATTGATCATACGAATAAGCGTCGTTTTTCCTGCACCATTGGGTCCCAGAAGTCCAAAAATAGTTCCTCTCGATACCGAAAAAGAAACTTCATCAATAGCTAAATGGTTTGCGTATCGTTTAGTAACACCTTGAACCTCAATAATGGGATTTGTGTTTCTAGTAGTTTCTTGGGCTCGTTCCATTTCTTCTTCTATATTTTTTCTTTCTTTGTCTTCCTGAGGTAGAGGCATGTCCTCTTGGACTATAATTAACCGATTTCATTAAATTATGTGTACTTTCCAATACTGTATCTGAAGGAAGATCAATTTTTCCTTCGGAAAGCTCTCTTAAATGATCAATCAATACGTGGTCTTTCACAGAGGACTTATTTTGTATGATATAGCTCTTTTTAAGATAATTAGCCAGCTCAACAGCCCACTTATTACGGTAGGATTCCGGATATGAAGCTACTAATTTGATCACATTTTCAATATTTCGTCCATAATTACGAAACATTATTTTGTCTCTATTGTATTGATGCTTCACTATTTTTCTCTCCGGGTCACGTACTGGTGGTTCTACAACCGGCGTACTTAATTCCAGCTTATAATCCGACATAATATACATGTGATCCCACAACTTATGCCAATAATCTGCAGAGCGACTCCTTCTCAGATCCAGATAATCCTGTTGATACTTTTGATCCGGATAGAGCTGTGACATAATTTTAATCACACCCTTGGCCGCTTTAGTGCGCTCTTCAATATCTTCAATAGCAACCACACTTTCTATCAGTTTTTGAATATTTCTACCATATTCACGGATAATTAGCGGGTCTCGTTCAGTGTTATATTCCATTTTTAGTATTAATTTTAGTTTATTTTATTGAGTTAATGTAGAGGGGATCCTTCTCCATGACCATTTTTTTGTTACTACACCCTTTTCGATCAGAATCAAACCGGGATTGGAGCGAATAGCATCACGAGTCATAAAAGGACCCTTAACCGGATCTATTAGATTCTGGTAGATCGGGAAGGTGAGTTGATATTTAGAAATAAAAGAAACTATCTCGTCATAATTATCATTGGTAACAGCAACAAAAGGAATTCCTGCTTCCTGACAAGCTGCAACCAAAGATTGTAAAGCTTTACCCTTCATTGCTCTGGATTTGGCATCATCCAAATTATGAATAAAAAGGAGGAATAGTTTTTCCTGATCCGGATTAATGTAGTTAGGTGCATGATCTCTTCCCATACTATCCAACATATTAAAGCCGCTAATTTCAGCTTCAATCGCAGGAGCTACAATTGAGTCAATCCGATCTACATATTCGTATTCTTCATAAAAATTAGGTTTCTCATCCATTATGCTACCCATCTGCTCTTCTGTCAACCTAATCTGATCATTGGGATCAGCATTGTTTTGATAGATAAAGAGCATCTCCTTTTTAGCCGGCATGTCGATAAAAGTATTCACGACTTGATCCCCAACTCTCCAATTGGAATAATCCACAGGTGGAAGGAATACCAAAGAGTAAATCTGAACCGCAACTACTATAGCCAATCCCACACAAGTTAGAAGAAACTTACCTAAAGCAGAAGCTTTCATTTCCGGTATTTTCTTGTAATTCAAGTAGATAATGATTGTTGGAATAATAATCACTACATTTTTAAGGAAGGTCTCCAAATTACTCATAGCAATTGCCTGTCCGAAACAGCCGCAATCTTTCACCACTCCAAAATTATAACCATAATTTACTTCCAGGTGTTCTGCTACTGCAAGCCATAGGGTCAGGAAGAAGAAGAAAACCATAAAGAGCAGATAGCCTAAAGCTGTCCATCTCACCTGAATCCGGAAAAGCAGCATAAAACCTAAAAGAAACTCTGCAATAACCGGAATAAAACCTATATAAAATGATGCCTGATGCAAAAAGGTGATTCCAAAAGAGTTAAAATACTCATCCATCTTAATTCCCCAGTTGATTGGGTCAATCGCTTTAGTCATTCCGGAAAATAGGAACAATAGCGCTAAAGCTATTCTCAAAACCATAATCCAAATGGGTTCCNGATTTTTATTTCTCATATTCTCTATTTTTTATAAAGTTAATTTAATCATAGCAAAAACTGCGTAGTTAATCATATCATAATAATTGGCAGCAATACCCTCAGAAACTAAAGTTTTTCCTTCATTATCCTCTATCTGCTTAACTCTCAATAACTTCATAAGTATAATGTCAGTCAACGAACTCACTCTCATCTGTCGCCAAGCTTCATCATAATCATGATTTTTATTCAACATCAAGGATTGAGCCTCCTGAATATAATGATCATAGAGTGATAAGATGTGTTCTGCTGTTTCATTCTCTTCAGGAGCATTGAGTACTCCCTTTTCCAGTTGAATCAATGCCATCACACAATAGTTGATGATGCCAATCCATTCGGGAATCACTCCCTCTTCTACCTTAGCAACTCCTTTCTCTTCAATAGAGCGAATTCGTTGTGCTTTGATAAAAATCTGATCGGTGAGTGATGGGGTGCGCAAAACACGCCATGCTGTTCCATAGTCTTTGGCTTTCTTTTCAAAAAGTTCCCGACAGCGGGTTACTACCTGATTATACTCTTCTATTGTTTGATTCATCTTTACTAATAACTATTTCTATTTTTTTATCACCTTTTGTACTTGTTGTGTTTGATCTACAGCTTTAATCGTTAAAAAATAAACTCCTGTAGCTAATCTTGAAATATCAATTATAGTTTCTTGAACTCCGTCACAATCTGTTACAAAAAGAGTTCTTCCACTAATATCGGTACATTGAATTGTTTCTATCAACTTTTCAGATTCGATAGTTAAAACATCCTGTGTAGGGATAGGATATACGTTACAATTCAAATCATAATTTTGACAAACTCCCATTGATATTTCTTCAAAAACAACTGATAATGGATACTCAATATCTATATCATCATAAACAATCTTTAAGACAAAATCAACCGGTGCAAGAATCACTCCTCTGGCGTTGGATTTAACAGTAAAATCTACATTGGCTGTTGCTTGTGATTCCAGATCCGATAGTTGTTGTGATGCACCCTGGATTATCTCTACATCCGGATGATGAGTTGTTAGAGTTACTTGTGGTGTATGTGCTGTATAAACAGATACATTTTTAATCTGTACGCTCAATTGTGCCGGAACAGCCAATGGAATTCTATTAACAGGAACTCCACCAACACTCCAATCATGAGAAGTCATCTCCAAGATTGGAAGATCCTCTTCTATAATATTTCCGGCAGCCGGGAACACAATATTTTCTATCCATACACAATCGGAACCGTTGCTCACAGAAACATCTTTTTTGTACTCAAATTTATATACGTGTGTACCGGCGGTTACAGGGAAAGAGGACATTTGATAGCTTTGATTTCCTGAAACTGTTTCCTTAGCCTCTCCATCAATATAAAAAGTGAATTTATCATAATTTGCTTCTGAAGAAACTCTGCGGTAATAGCTAATATTGCCATCTGCATGAGCTTGCATTGTAATTTGAAGCACAGATGAACTATTGTTGGATAAACCTGTTTTTGATTTTGCTGCATAAGTTCCCGCGTACACATTGGCAGATACGATCTCCCAGGGATTATAAGTATTAACCCAGGGGAATTTAGTAAAATCTCCGGTTTCAAAATCTTCACATACCAAACCAATAGGTATATGTAGTGTTTGAACTACTTCAAACTCTCCTTTGTAAAACTTGAAATGAAGTGGTACTAAATCACCCGCTTCCAAATTTTCTCCTAAAGTAACTTTATAAGTGACAGTCACAATTTGATCGGAAGTAATTGATTCAATCCACTGTACGTCATCCTCTACTACAGCTTGAGATGTGAAAGAGATTAAATTTGACCTCAATCCAAACAGGGTGCCCTTACCGACATTTTTTACTTTCACCTTTACATTCACTTCTTCTCCTGCATCAAACAACTGATTTCCATTGCCGGTTAACTCAGCAAACTCTACTGAATGATACTCTAACTCGGGTGACAATAGCTGTAACACCACTTTCTTTAAGCTATTATTATCAGAAGAGTGTACATTTACCTGAAGTTCAGCAGTGGTTCTATTGGGGAAGTTCTGGGTTACCTGGAAAGAAAGCATCTCAGAGAGATCTATATCCCCCCCTTGATTTAAATTCCCAACATAAACAGAGTCATTGATTATGTTAATATAAGGAGAATTGGTGGACAAAGTTGCATAAACACCGCTTGCATTGGCAACACCTAAGTTGGAAAGAACCAGGTTAAGTCCCATCACAGAATTAATATAAGGTTGATAACCGGGCATCAAAGCAGCAGTAGATGCCACTACATAGGCACCTGATGGCACAATCACATTGATAGTCTCAAAATATTGTTGATAATTTTGCCCCCACGCTGCCAACTCATATTCTCCGGGTTCGGTCAATGGATCAAACGTCAAAGTTACAGAACCGGTAGCATCGGCAAAGTTCGCTCCAATTAAAACGCCCTCTTTAACTAACGCCACATACGCGTAAGGCGCAGCTGTCAAAGAGATACTATTAGCACCCACAGTCAGAACCGTCGGAGCTGAAACATCCATTTCATCAGCTTGAGTGAGATAAGTAATCACTGAAGGGTCACCAAATAGATGATACACTTCCCAATAATATTTCTTANTAGATGCTGAAGATGAAGAGGATTGTACACCTAAGTTCCCTGCGTGACAAATTGCCATATTGGAAACCATCCATTCACTATGAGCCTCATTGTGAGTGTGGAAAAGACGGTCATAAGCCCCCAAATTATTCGATTGATAAACAGGATTTGCTGTAACGGAAGATCTGTAGCCTACAGACCAATAAAAGTCCTCATTCCAATAGGTATTGTTGGATGCTCCAATATAAGCAACAGCACCTTTCTTATCCGCTCTCAATAATGCTTCTCCGAAACAAACTGAATTATCAAACATACCTGATTGACAACAGTTACCAATTATCAATCCGTACTTACCTTCATTATTCATAGCGGGCACATGGTGATTCTCAAAAGAAGGATCACCCCAACCTGTAGGACCACAGTGTGCAGAATAGTTTGCATAACCTACGCCATTTCCAATCTGCTGACGAATCAACGCCGCTTGTGCAGAGCAAGGATGGAGGTGTTTGTAAATATTGGAATAGCCATATCCGGTATTGATGTAATTATTAGCCAAATAATTCACCTGTCCGTTAGCATGGGTTGGCGACCAGTAGCTATCATAACCGGCAACCAAAACCGCATCATCTAAATAGGAAGGATCCGGCATGGTGTACATTTCATACATCAAAGTCTTCTCTAATTGAGGTGCCAGTTCACTAGCATTGGTGGCAGAAAAACGACCATAATAAGCATCGGGTAAATGGTCACCTGTCGTAAAAGTTACATAATAAAGGTCGGTTACGTGACTCCCTTCCGTACCTGAAAATGTTGGAACCTGCGCCACATCGCCCACAAAAAGAACAAAAGTAGGAGCAGGATTAGTTTCCGTAGCATTATCATACAGTGCTTTCAAATAGTTTTTGATGGAAGTAGTTGTTGAACCCACACTCGGATTATTAGTCAACGCCAAATCCACAATAAATCCTTTGCGTTTTTTCCACTCAATAAAGGGAGCCAATTGTGTTTCAAACATAGGATGAGAAACAATCACCATCTTAATGGGATTATGGTTCCACTCCGCGCGTTGAGGTTCAGCCGGATTCACCAAAAGAGATTTAGGAACACTCATCATAGGAGTATGATAAACTCTTTTCATAGCAGCTGTCTCGCTTGGTCTGGAATTTACAAAACGAATCTCCACATCTACAGACTGATACACTTTAAGCTGCTGTGTAACAGGATTATAACTAACCGGAGAAAAAGTCAATTCTGCTAAATTTTGATCTCTCATTTGACCTATCGGATTCACTGTTACCAAAGGAGTAGCGGCAAAAAACTGATCCTGTTGATAGGTTTGAGTATTTTTAATCAAGTCAATAGGACCATCATATGATTTTTCGTAAGAAGGTTGTGCAGGGAAAACAGGATAGCTGATATTCAAATCCGCTGCATCATAGATTACAAAATCTCCTGGTGTAACATGTAATTCAATATCATCACAAAGAGGAATCTCGACTAATTTCACCAAAGTTGGCAATTCAGGATCCCCAACCTGTACTGAAGAGTGAAACTGGTCCATCACTAAACGGGAAAAATAACCCGCATCCGTTTTCACTTCAACGCTGGTTAACGTTGTACTATTCAGCCTCAACTCAATCTTTTCACTATCATTTTGCATTAAGCGATAAGCCTGTTGGGCTTGCAAACCAACTGACAATGCAATGAGCAAAATCAGCAACATCGATGTTTTGAATTCTATTTTCATTCTATATATTTTATTATTATTAAAGAACAATTCAACCCGCGAAGATATAGAAAAAAACCATACATCTTATTTCTCTTTTTATAAAAAAGAAAAAAGGGGGGATGCCAAGCCTCCTCCCTTTAGTTTTTTCATCGCTCTCAATCGGAAAGATTATTGATATAATATGCGATAAATTGTTTCCTCATGACGATCTCCAACAATCATATTACTTTGGATTGTTATCGGATAATGATCATCATAAGTGTAAGTATAGGTGGTTATTGCCTGGTAAAATTCATAAGTTACTTTTCTAGGATTATTTTTACTAAATAGAAAAACATCAAGATCTGTATCAATTACAGAAAATGGAAAAGGAGCATACAAAACAGTAGCAAATGGAAAAAAATTATACATAACATTGAAACACTTATCATACCCTTCTAAAGTAAAAAAAGGTCCGGAAGGTTGACTAATTGATATAAGATTCTCCCCTTCATATAAAAAATCAAAAAAGTGAGTAAACGTATCAACTTGGTTAACTAACTTTTCAGCACCTATTAAACTTTTTTCTATCATACTGATTGCATCTTTACCAACACCGTATGAATTATAACGGTTAACTATGACATTAGTTATCTTGTCTCCTTGGTACAGGAATCTACACTCAGCTGAAATATCACCGGTAGGTTTATAATAGTTTATCTTTTCAAATTTCTTACCAATGTAAAAATACTCAGTATGATATCCCAATTGACCTTCACCCACAACTTTAACTAATCTATCCCCTTCGTAAATAAACTCATTCTTGGCTTTAAACCTTCCCTCTTCATAATAGGTAATAAATCCCAATTTATTACCCTCCCATTCCCAATCTTGAAGTAAATACTCCTGTTCTCCCTCCTTTTGCACATAGATTTTTGAGATCTTTTTCCTAGGATTATAAACACCTGCTACCGTCTCTTCCGGAACATTCGGAATATTTGGATCATTCGGTTCCTCCGGCTCCCATCACGAAGTAAACGAAATCGAAACTACTGCGAATGCTAAAATCGCTAATAAAAACCGGTTAACTTTTTCATATTTTTCATTTTTTGATTTAAAACTACTTGTATTCGAAACGTGTTGTGAACGTAAATTCATAGTTAAAATCGTTCCCTTCATTATGAACCACATGAGATTGGATTGTTAGAGGAAATTTACCATCATAAGTGTAAGTATTGGTGGTAACACGCTCAAAGGTTGATCCATCCCGTAAAATTGATTTCCCTGGATTATTCTTACTAAATATGGAGGTATCATACGTTAGTTCATAAACACGTAATGGGTAAAAATTGAAGTAAATATTAGTGCGAGCATCGTAATTTGAAAAAGTTAGAGTATACTCTCCATCAGTTATCAATGAAATATTATCCCCTTCATAAGAAAAATTCATAACGAAGGAGTCCTTAGATTGAGTAGCTATTTTTTTTGAAACTATTTTCACTCCCTCTTTAGATATTAATTTACCCACAAATCCTCTTTCAATCATGCGAATTACACTTTTGTCCATATCATCATAAAAATGAAATGTAATTGCAGAAACTTTTTCCTTATTATATTGAAATACCAGTTCAAGTTCAAGAATACCTGCGGGATTATAAAATTTAATTTTATCAAATTTCTTATCAAGATAAGAATACTCTACATAGTACCCTGAATCACATTGAATTTTAACTAACCTATCACCCTCATAAATGTACTCTTCCTTACCATCAACTTCACCATCAGACCAATAATAAGTGATTGAAGCCACCTTACTTCCATCCCATTCCCAATCTTCAACTAATCTCTCAACATTCTCCTCCCACCATTCATCACCATTTGTCACAACCACTGTATTTACTTCAAATATCTTAGAGATCTTTTTCTTAGGTTTATATACGCCGGCTTCCGGCTCCTCGCATGAAGTAAACGAAATAACAACAATTGCTACAGCTAAAATAGTTGATAAGAGAACACTTAATTTTTTCATATTACTATTATTTTAGTGATAAGACTTCTGATTAAAAAAAAGTTAGGAGATAGAAGTCTTCTGAAATCCCATAACTCCTTAATTCCGCAGAATAATTATATTTTTTGTTACTATTAAAA